>Ga0182017_10000013_pt1 | contig 121953 bp, 106 predicted proteins | sample 712E3DmetaG_FD_120492 | JGI IMG/M metagenome (GOLD analysis project Ga0182017, IMG submission 120492) | Permafrost microbial communities from Stordalen Mire, Sweden - 712E3D metaG | ecosystem: Environmental > Terrestrial > Soil > Wetlands > Permafrost | place: Sweden: Stordalen | collected... | reverse complement strand
AGTACCCAGCGATCGCACTCGTCTACCTGTACCGCTACACGCTCGGGCTGCTCTTCCCGGCGAGCTGCAAGTACTACCCGTCCTGCTCGAGCTATGCGATCGAGGTGCTCAGGCGCTACGGCTTCGTCCGCGGGACGCTGCTGACCGGCTGGCGGCTGCTGCGCTGTAACCCCTGGAGCGCGGGCGGAGTTGACCTGCCCGAAGACGCGTGTCTGTTCGGGCGGCCCTTGCATCACCTGCACGAAGGGCAGCTGACGTGACCCTGCTCGCCGTCACGGGTTTCCTAAACCCGCTCAAGGAACTCTTCCGCTCCATCCTCGACTGGCTGCATGCCACCGGCCATCTCCCCTGGGGCTGGGCGATCGTAGTGCTGACGGTGATCGTCCGCATCGTGATCGTCCCGCTCACCGTCAAGCAGATCCACTCGATGCAGAGCCTGCAGATGCACGCTCCGGAGATGAAGGAGATCCAGCAGCGCTACAAGGGCGACAAACAGCGCCAGCAGCAGGAGCTGATGCGCTTCTACAAGGAAAACAACATCAACCCGATGGCCTCCTGCCTGCCGATGCTGGTGCAGTTCCCGATCTTCATCGCTCTCTTCTATGTCCTAAAGGGCTTTAACAAGCATCTCCCCTGCCCGGGCCATCCGATCCCTGCGAGTGGCCCGCATAATTTCTGCGTAGCGCGCGGCGATTTTTCCTGGCTCGGTCACGGCTTCTTCCCCAACATCGCCGCCCCCATCACGTCGCATTGGAGCGGCTACCTACTACTGGCGATCTACGTTGGCAGCCAGGTCGCTTCGACCCACTTCATGTCGGGCTCGGCGCAAAAGTCGCAGCGGATCATGATGATGGTGCTGCCCTTCGTGATCCTGCCTTTCATCCTCAGGTTCCAGGTCGGTCTGCTCATCTACTGGACGACGACAAACCTCTGGACGGTTGGTCAGGGGCTGATCACGCGCAGCTTGATCCCCAAGGCTCCGCCGCCGGCGAAGAGAACGTCGCGCACGCCGTCCGCGGCGGCAAAACAAGCTGAAGCGCAGGCGAAGCCGCGATCTCCGCAACCGCCGCGACGTGTCAAGCGCAAGAAAAAGGGCGGCCGCAGGTGACAGAAGAGCTGCACGTCGAGGCCGAAGGTGCCGACGCCGAAGAAGCCCGCGCCCGCGCACTGGCCGAGATAAAGAGGCAGGTGCCGTGGATCGACGCGGAGTCCATCTCGGTGCAGGTGGTAGAAGAAGGCGAGCGAGGACTTTTAGGCATCGGCACGCGTCCGGCGCGAGCGGTGGCCTTCGCGCAGGTCCCCGATCCCCCGGCTCGCGACGAGAGCGAGCTCGTATCTTCACTGCGTGCCTACGCGGAATCGATCGTGCGCGCCATCGCGCCGGATACGCAGGTCGAGCTGAGCGAAGACGACGAGACGGTGAATATCAGCTTCTCGGGCGGCGACCTCGGCGTTTTGATCGGGCGCCGCGGCCAGACGGTCGACGCAATCGAGCAGATCGCAAACGCGATAGTCCACCGGCAGATCGGCGTCGGCGGGAAGCGGGCGTCGGTTGATGCAGGCGGATACCGCGAGCGCCAGAAAGCCGCTCTCAGCTACGCGGCCCTGCAGGCCGCAAAGCGCGTTATTGCAAGCGGCGAGCCGCAGGCTCTGGAGCCGATGAGCGCCTACGAGCGCCGGCTTGTGCACGAGCGCCTGAAGGGCTACGCGGGAGTGGCCACGGCGAGCGAGGGAAACGACCCGAGCCGTTACGTGGTCGTGCTGCCGGCGGATGCCGACTGAACTCGATCCACGGCTCGAACGCTGGCTCGACGCGCTGCTCGATACGCCTGGACTAACCGCAATCCGCGAACGTGAGCAGGCCAGGCGCGAGCACGTGCTCGACAGCCTGCAGGCGGTACCGTTCGTCGAACACTTCGAGGGCCCGATCGCCGATGTCGGCTCGGGTGGAGGAGCGCCGGGGATACCGCTGGCAGCCGTCTTTCCCGAGCGCACGGTGACGCTGATCGAGTCGCAGGCGCGCAAAGCTCGCTTTCTCGAGCGCTTCCGGGGCGACTTCCCGAATCTGCGGGTTGTTTGCGGTCGCGCCGAAGAGCAGGAGGTCGATGTTTTCGGCGTGGTTGTGGCCAAGGCGCTGGCTCCGCCGCCGGTGGCGCTGGAGTGGTGCCTGCCGCTCGTTCGACCCGGTGGCGCCGCGATTCTCTTCGTCGGTGCGCTCGGGCAGGATCTGGCCGGGGTGGCGAAACGGCTCGGCGGCGGAGTGCCCGAGTCGCATCCAGTCGAAGGCGCTCGAGAGCGCCGATTAATGGTCGTTCCGAAGCTCGAGCCGACACCGCCGGGATTTCCGCGCCGAGCGGGAATGGCAAGAAAAAGACCACTGATCTGAGCCGCTGAGCCTGTCCGTGCTCGCCAGTAGAGTGGGGACGTGCCCGGCCATATCTACGCGCTCGCAAATCAGAAAGGCGGCGTCGGTAAGACGACGACGGCGATCAACCTCGCGGCCTGCTTGGCGGAGGCCGGAGAGCCGTCGCTGGTGGTCGATCTCGACCCGCAGGCAAACGCCACCTCGGGCCTGGGCGCGCGCGCGAACGGCACTTCTTCCTACGACCTGCTCGACGGCGCCCCGTTAGATGAACTGGTCAAGCGCACCCGCTTCGCCAACCTCGACCTCGTTCCGGCCAAGCCCGACCTCGCGGGCGCCGTGGTCGAGCTCGCCCAGCGCACCGGCGGCGATCGCTATCTGGCCGACTCGCTGGCCGAGGCCACCGCTCGCTATCACTTCGTCTTCCTGGACTGCCCGCCCTCGCTCGGCCCGCTGACGGTGAACGCGCTCGCCGCCGCCGACCGCGTTCTGGTACCGGTGCAGGCCGAGTACTACGCGCTCGAGGGCCTGTCGCAGCTGATGCGCTCGATCGAGCTGGTTCGCCGCAGTCTCAATCCGCGCCTGGCCATCGGTGGGGTGTTGCTGACGATGGTGGACGGACGAACAAGACTTTCGGCCGATGTTTCCGCGGAGGTTCGGCGACACTTCGGGGAGCTGGTCTTCAAGACGGCCGTGCCGCGCTCAGTGCGGCTGGCCGAGGCGCCGAGCTTTGGGCTGCCGGCGATAGTTCACGACCGGCGTTCCTCGGGCGCCGAGGCTTACTGGAAGGTGGCGATGGAGCTTGTCGAGCGTGCCTAACAACGGCCGTGCCAAACGACGCGGGCTCGGGCGCGGGCTCGAGGTGCTGGTCGGCGGCGCCGGCGAGTCGGAGCTCGTGCACCTGCCGCTGGAGATGATCCACGCCAACCCGCGCCAGCCGCGCAAGTCGTTCGATAGCGATGCCGCCATCGGGTTGGCCGCTTCGGTCAAGGCCCAGGGCCTGCTGCAACCGCTGCTGGTGCGTCGGCGCGAAGAGGGCGGCTACGAGCTGATCGCCGGTGAGCGACGGCTGCGCGCCGCGCGCGAGGCCGGGCTGGCCACGGTACCGGCCGTTGTGCGCGAGGCCGGCGATCGCGAGAGTCTTGTCCTGGGGCTGGTCGAGAACGTCGCCCGCGAGCAGCTCTCGCCGCTGGAGGAATCGCGCGCCTACGCCGTACTGCTCGACGAGTTTGGGCTTGCGCTGGGCGAGATCGCGGAGCGGGTCGGGCGCTCGAAGCCGTCGGTCTCGAACCGGCTGCGCCTGCTCGAACTGCCCGACGAGGTTTTGCAGATGCTCTCCTCCGGCGAGCTGAGCGAGGGCCACGCCCGCGCCATTCTCGCTCTCCCCGACCACGACGAGCGCAAGGCTCTAGCCCGCCGCGCCGCCAAGACCGGAATGTCCGTGCGCCAGGTCGAGCAAGCTGCCCGCGACGGCGGCGCCCCGCGCCAACGACGTCCCCGCCCCACCCCGGTCGATCCCGCTCTCGCCGCACGCGCCGCCGCGGCCGCGGAGAAACTGACCGGCTTCAACGCCTGCGTCAACCCCGGCAAGCTCGAGATTCGCTTCGAGAGCGAGACCGAGCTGGCCGAGCTGGTCGAAGTGCTCGAGCGAGCCGCTCGAGGCTGATCTAGAGCCGACGCCGCTTCAGCCCGTGATCGTTACCGGCGTGCCAGGGCCGACGTGGGCAGCGAGCCAGCTGATCGCAGCGCTGTTAAGGCGCACGCAGCCGTGGGAGACGGCGCTGCCGAGTGTGCCGCCGACGTTCGCCAGCCCGTGCATGGCGATCTGGCCGGAACCGCCCTCGAACTGCTGTAGGACGTTGGAGCGAGCGCTCAACGCGAGCGCATACGGCGCCCCCACGGCGCCCGGTCGTAACCGGATGGATTCCTCGACGAAAAACCTGCCGAGCGGGGTCGGTGTAGAGGGTCTTCCCACGATCGCTCTGAAGGCACGCACCGGGCGTGCGTGCTTGTAGACGATTACGCGTCGTCTGGAGGTGTCGATGACAATATGCCAGCGCGTCGTCGCGAGGACCGTCGCGCGTTTCCTAATCCAGCCCGTACGCCCATTCGGGCGCCCGGGAAGCTCTACGTGCAACCACCGGAGCCCGTCGGCGCTCGTCTTTTGGCCAAGGATGGGAAGCACGGTTCGCTCATCTGTGATCGGTCGCCGCGCCCGCACGTAGTACGCGGCTGCCGCGTGCCTAAAGGGTCGTGACAGCGCCTCATGAGGTCTGAACAGAACCGCCAGTTTCTGGCTCGGCTTTACGACCACTATCGTCACGGCCGCCGCCGGCGCTGCCCCCACCGCGCTCATGGACGTCGCGGCAAGCAGAACCAGCGACGCCAGCAGCACAGTGCGGCAGGAGCGGGGCGATCGTGCCGCCCGCCCCTGCCAGTTTTCGGTTCGTGTGCCGAACACCATTCGCTGGTACGCCTTCCTGTTAGCCGGTGAAGGCGGCTCGGCGGACGGCCTCTCTGGCCCTGGCGCGCGCCGCGGTCGCAGCGGCCTTCTTCTTCGCGGCAGCGGCCTTCTTCTTCGCGGCAGCGGCCTTCTTCTTCGCGGCAGCCGTGGTATTGGTAGCGGCTGTGGTTGACGTCGCGGTCGTCGCGGTTACCGCCGCGCACGTCGGTTTCGTGATGGTGTTCGTATCCAGCGTGACGGCGCCGTTACGGGCCAGTAGCCGGCCCGTGATGGACGCGCCGGTGGTGGCGGTGATGGAGGTGAGGGCGAGGATGCTTCCGCGGAAGCTGGAGTTGGTACCGAGTGTCGCCGAGCTGCCGACCTGCCAGAAGACGTTGCAGGCCTGGGCGCCGTTGACCATGGTGATCCGGCTTGCCGATGCCGTGGTGAGCGAGGAGCCCGCCTGGAAGATGAAGACGGCGCTCGGGTCGCCGCCGGCATTGAGCGTGAGCTCCCCGGTAAGCCCGATCGAGGAGGCGGAGTTATAGACGCCGGGAGTCAGGGTTCGACCGCCGAGGTCGGCCGCGATCGGCGAGGTTGGACCTTCGCCGGCGGCGGTGTTGTAGGCGGTCACGAGGTCGGTCTTTGCGCCCTGCGTGACGGTGCCCCCGGCGTGGTTGGCTCCGGTCACTGTCAGCGACCCAGTTCCTGATATCGACGTTGTCGGGAATGTCCCGAGATCCCCGTTGAGCGTCGTCGGTCCGGTGTTGGTGATGCCGGAACCTGCCAGAACAACGAAACTGTCGGCGGTACCAAGCGGTACAGATTTCGCCGCCGCCTGAGCCCCACTCACGAGCGCCACCAGCAGCCCCGCCGAGAACAGCGCGACTAGGGTCGTAACCGAAGTGGCGGCGAAGCGCGCGCGCCTCGCGCTTGGAACATACTTTGAGAGCTTCATCTTGGATCCTTCCCCCAGCTTGAGTGAGCTTCAACGCCGACGAAGGCGTCGGTCAGCTTCCTCCGGCCTGCTCTGCTGAGGACGGATCCTTTGCGGTGCCGACGATTACGGTTACCGCATGACGATCCACGGTGCCGATCTTTGAGACACCGCTATGCAGAGTTTAACACTATGAGCGGGATCCCGATATGCCCCCGTAGGGTCGCTCGCCCGGGGCAGAACGAACGCGTCGCGCCTGCCTCGTCGCCGCGCTGGGAGCTTCTTGCTTGGAAGCGCGACTAGTCTTGCGGCTCGGCTGTCGCCAGGTCCAGCGCCGGCATTATGAGTTGGTGGCACTCAACGACTGCCGCGGCCACATCTGCGAGCTTGTGGCCATTGTGTTGGGAGTGCTCGCGCAGCATCTCGAACGCCTTGTCGGCGCTGGTCGAGTGCCGCGCCATCAGGATTCCCTTCGCTTGCTCGATCACAGCGCGGCGCCCGAACGCCCCTTGGAGGTTGTGGTATTCGGTGAAGCGCTGCAGAGTGACGTCGATCGCACTTTGCAGTTCCTCAGGGGTGGTATCGACTATGTACGCGAAGACGCCGCGTTTGGCTGCCTCGTGCACATAGGCTGGATTATTGGCCGACAGTAAGGCGATTACCGGGCAGGAGGCGTCGCGGACGATCTCCGATATCAACTCGAGCGCGTGCTCCGAGGAAAGCCCGAGCCCGACGAGCGCGACGTCGGGCTGCACTTGCGCCGTAACCGAGGCGATCTCTTTAACGTCGACCTCGCGCGCGATCACCTCGTGGCCGAGCCGAATCACGACCTGAGCGAGCAGCTCAAGCCGATCGCGTCGCTCGTTGGCGATCAAAATGCGGAGGTGCTCGGTCTCTTTCTCAGACATCCTCACCAAACGCTATCTGTGCTAACCAGAGCCAAAAAGAAACAACTTTTAGCAATCCAATTTTACCATCACCACGCTTGCTTATCAGCGAGCGGCGTAAGGCCTTTCGCGCTAGGGCGAAAGGCCGGCCGAGGAAGCGAGAGGTATGGGCGATGGTGGATTCGAACCACCGACCTCCGCCTTATCAGAGCGGCGCTCTAACCAACTGAGCTAATCGCCCGCGGCTGAGGATGATAGCTCGCCTCGGCGATCGGCGCAGAAGCTGAGACGGGCTTGAAGAGCCGGGTGTTTCTTCCGATTAACGCGGGGCTACAATCGAGGGGAGAGCCGAACGATGGTCAGGATGGAGATCTACGGGGTGAGCTTCGATCTCGTCGGTAAGATGCCGATCGTCCTGCTGAAAATGGTCGACGGGAACAAGTTCCTGCCCATCTGGATCGGCCATCCCGAGGCGGCGGCGATCTTGATGAAGATGCAGGATGCTTCCGTCCCGCGGCCGATGACCCACGATCTGGTTGCCGACATCGTCCAGCAGCTCGGCGGCGAGGTGGTCTCGATCGCCGTGACCGATCTCAAGGACAGCACCTTCTACGCTTCGATCACAGTGCGCCAGAACGGTGACGAGATCGAGATCGACTCGCGCCCCTCAGACGCGATCGCGATCGCCATCCGCCTCGACGCCCCGATCTTCGTTGCCGAAGAGGTGATGGAGGAGTCGGCCGTCGAGTTCGAGGGCGAGGAAGTGAGCGAGGAGGAAATGGTCAGTCAGTTCAAGCAGTTCCTCGAGACCGTCACGCCCGAAGAGTTCGCGCTCGGCGAGGAGCCCGAAGAGGGCGGCGAAGACGAGCCGCCTCTGTCCTAGCGCCCGGCCTCGCGCTTACTCAGCCTGAGTACCGCTTCAAACAGCTCGAGCAACGCCTCGTCGGAGATCGCTCCGTCGTTTGCCCGGCGCCACTCTTCCAGCAACTCCTGCTCGCGCTCCGGGTCGATCAAGTCGTAGCCACGATCGGTCTTGTGACCTCTGATCTTCACCGCAGCCTGAAGCCGGCGAATGAAGGCAGCCAGCAAATCGCGATCGGCAGCCGTAATCTCCTCGCGCAGAGCCAGTAAAACCGGATCGACGTCATTAGCGCTCATCGGCCGCAGATCGTAGCCCAATCAGGCTCGAACACGGTTACAAGCGTCCACCTGAAGAGGTCGCCGCCGCGACCGGCATGACGGGCATAGCTTCCTGGCGCCATCCTCCGACCCATCCGCTTCGAGCACTGATCGCAATCACAGCCAGCCGAGCGCGCTTCTAGGAGCCGAAGCGTCGAAGGCGCGTTGACTCATACGCCGCGTTCACAGCGAGAGAAGTCTTAGCCGGCTTCGCCGGCTGACTTTTCGCGGAAGCGCTGGCCGATTTCCCCGGGTCAGTAATGGATGTAGACGCGCATGCCGGTCGGAATCAGGCCATAGAGGTGAGTGGCGATCCACATCGGCACGCGAACACAACCGTGGGAAGCAGGGTACGGAGGTACATCGACGTAGCCGTGAATAGCGAACCCGCCGATGAAGTAGTTCGAGTAGTACATGACCGCCCCGCCCGGGACCTTGCTGTAGACGTGGAAGATCCCGGTCGGCGTGTTCCCGGTCGCTCCCGTCGAGACGGGCACGATCAGCGTCACCTTGCTATCCCGCACGACATAGAGAACCTGCTTGGTCTTGTCGACCTCGATGTAGCTTCCGTGAAGACGCGGCCGCGGCGGCTTGGAGCGGCCGAGCGCGAGCCACGCGGCGGCACTCATCCGACCGCTGCGCGAAAGGCCCGAGAACTTCTGCAGCGCGTAAACAGCCTCCAGGGTGTCGGCGCCGAAGGACGAGTCGGCGTGCAGGAGCGCAAAGTGGTGCGCGATCAGCGTGCTCTCGAGCACGCGAACGGCGCGCCCGTGCGAGCCGATGGAAAGCGCCGGTGCCGTGATCCGGACACGAATCTTGCGAGCAATCTGCGTGTAGCCGGCATTAGGCTCGACCTCGACCCAGACCGCATGCCGCGCCGCTCTGGAGAGAGCGAACGTGAAGGGCTTGCCGGCCGCTACGAAACGGCTCAGCGAACGGTGATGGCCGCGGATGACGATCAGGCGTAACTTGCCCGCCGCGGCGGGCTGAAGGTGGGCGCGGAGGCGTAGAGGCTGACCTACCACGCGATCGCCGTGTACCGAGGTGGTGAGGAGCGGCCGTATGCGAGCGCTGACGGTCGCTGACGAGACCGAGCCCGAGCGTGCCTGGTAAGGCCCGGGGCTAACGAAGCGGAGATTGAAGGCGAAGCTACCGTTTGTGGTCGTCTGTGCCTGTGCAACCACCGTGCCCGCGCGGATCAGATCGACGCTTACGCCTGCTCGCGCAGGAGCCAACGTGCCGTCGATCCAGCCTGTTGCGCCGAAGGTTGCCACTTCCGGCGGCGAAAGCGATAGTGCGTCTCCGGAGTTTGCTACGGCGCCGGCGGCAGCGGCCTGCATCGGAGCTATCGCCACGATGGCGACGGCGAGAACGACGGGTAAAAAGGAAAGGGGGGGACGCATTCGAGCGCAGAATAGTCGGCCGACTGGAGGTCGTGCAGGGAATGGAGATCAGGTCGTGAAGGCGAGCGCCACCGCCACACCGTTGTAGAGCCCGTGAATAACCATCCCGGGGATGGAACTGTCGGAGCGATCGCGCAGGTAGCCGAGCCCGATTCCGAACACGAAGAGCGGGAAGATCGCGGCCGGAAGACCATGCATGAGCGCCCAGGCGAGCGCCGGGACGGTCGCCGCCGCCACTCGCCCGAAGGGCGAAAACAGCCCGAAGCCGAGGCCGCGCACGAACAGCTCCTCGGTGAACGGAGTTAGCACGGTGAGGACGAGCACACAGGCGATGAAGGGCGCAAGCTTCCCGGATTGCCAGTGCCCGGTCAGGAGCTGCTGCTCGCGCCCCGGGTGACCGCCGAAACTATTCACGATGAGATTCGCCACGAACATCCCCGCGGCGGCGAGCAATCCTAAAGCGGCTATCTCGCCGATGCTGATCCTCGGCGGGCGGAGGGCGCGAAGCCCCGGCCGTCCGTTCGAGATGACGAGCGAGATGGCGATCCAGATGCCGAGAAAGACCGCGTTGCTGGCAGCGAACGACCAGGTGAAAAGCGCCTCTTTAGCGGAGCTCGTAGAGCTCGACGTGAAGTAGCTCGCGAAGGCCAGAGCGATCAGCGCGATCGCGATCAGCGCCCAGATGGCGCGGCGACCTCGGTACGGTTGTTCGTTCATTCGAATAGCTCCTTTACCACTCTTTCGATCGGCGCCCATGCAAAATCCATCCCCGCGGCGGCTGCTCCCGCGCGGTCGCCTTCGGAGTCTCCGATGTGGAGCGAGCGCGCCGGAGCAGCGGAGAGTTGCTTCAGCGTATAAAGAAAGATTCGTGGATCGGGTTTCGAAGTGCCGACTTGAGCCGCGCTGACAACGCAGTCGAAAAACCCAAGCAAGCCGGTCTCTTCCAGCCGCTGCTCGAGCGAGCAATCCCAGTTCGAGACGACGGCAAGTGCCAGGCCACAATCTCGCAGTTGGCGCAACCCCTCGATCGCGCCGGGCTCGGCGCGGAAGCGAAGCGAAACGGCGAAATCCGGCAGAAACTCCTCGGAATCGATCTCGACCGCGAGCGAACTGAGAAACAAGGCGCAGGAGTCGCGGCGAAGTCGAGCCAGCGAATCGGTGTCGCGTCCTTCGGATGTATGCGCGCTGTAATAGTCGATCTCCGTTTCGAGGGCGGTCGCAATCTCGTCCGGGGAGCGCTCGACGCCGTGCCTGCGAAGCCCGCTCTCGAGCACGGGCACAGGATCCTCGAGCGCGAACAACGTCCCGTAGGCGTCGATCGTGACGCAGTCGAGGTCAGCTAAACGCATCGGGATGTAGGGCGGCTGCCAGCTCGCGCAGCCCGCTCACTGCGTCAGGTCCGGGCCCGAGCAGCCGAAGGTCGACACGAACGAGGCGGCCGCTGCGAACTGCCGGAAGCCAGCGCGTCGCCGGCTTGTGCCGAAGCTTGACGAGAGTCAGGGGAGAATGGGTACTGATCAGCAGCACCTCGGGTCGAAGTCGGCGCAGGCGCTGGAGTGGGAAAGGTCCCTCCTGCGCGTCGGGCCCGGCGACGTCGATTCCGCCCGCTTCGCGGATCAGGCTGCCGATGAAAGAGCTGTCCGAAGCGGTGGTGAACCGGCCGAGATCGATGAAGACCCGCACCGGCTTCGCAGTGGCGAGTGCGGTTCGTACTGACTCGCGCCCCTCAAAGAGCTGCTTTCTTTCCATCCTTCCCCGTACCGGCACGCCGGTGAGCAGGCTGACGTCGGACAGCGCCTGCTCGATGCCGTCGAGTGTCTGGTCGGGCACCACGTAGGCGGCGGGTCCAAGTGCCCGTGCCTTCCTGACTGCGATCTTGTCGATCCCCGAGCCGACGAGAATGAGTTGAGGCTTCAGCTTGCTTATCAGGCCGAGATCGAGCTGGCCGCTGCCCGTCCCAACCCGAGTCGCCGCGAGCCCCAGCGCCGAGGCCAGTTCCGCTGACGCGCCTCCGGCCACCGCGATCGCCTTCGGCTTGGCCCTCAAAGTCACGACCTGGCCGTCCGCGTCGTGGACCGAGACCGGATAGAGGCGAACGCCCGCGCCGGTCGGCTCCGACTTCTCGCCGCATGCACTGAGGACGAAAGGCAGGGCCAGAGCGAGCGGAAGCGCGAGCAGCGAGAGTCGGCGCAGAGGCACCGTCTTTAAAGGCCAACGACGAGCTGCAGAAAGCGTTCGCACTTCGCCCCGATGATATCGGCGCCGTTCGACTTCGGCCTATCGGGCCAGTTCGTTACAGATGCTGAGGAAGTCGCCTTCCTCTGTTGAATAGGGATCTATGCCCGACTGGGATTGGTACCGCCTGGCCGTTCTCGGCGTCGTCATCGCGCTCACGTTCATCATCTCGGAGATCGCCGATCGCGCGCTTCGCCGGCGAAAGCTCGATCCGGGCGCGATCACCCGTTACCGGATACTTAGGCGCAGCGTGCGCGCGGGCATCGTCTTCGTGGGTCTGCTCTCGGCACTCCTCGTCATTCCTCAGGTGAGAGCTGTGGCGGGTGGAATCCTCGCTTCCTCGGCGATCATCGGCATCGTCTTTGGTTTCGCCGCGCGGACGACGATCGCCAACGTGATCGCCGGGCTGATGATCGCCACCACCCAGCCGTTGCGGATCGGCGACGTGGTCGAGACTTCGGGCGAGCGCGGGACGGTCGAGGAGATCACCCTCAACTACACCTTCATCCGCCTGGCTGACGGCTCGCGCCTCGTGATCCCCAACGAGAAGCTTGCCTCAGATACCATTAAAAACTTCTCGATCCGAAGGCATGAAACGCTTGCTGAAGTCCGCGTGCAGGTTCCGATCGAGCTCGAGCTCGAGAAGGTCGTGGCCGGTTTGAAGGAGACGCTTGCAGACGAGAGAGAGCTTCAGATTTTCTTGGGCGAGCTGGCCGACAAGGCGACTATCTGTATTCGAGCGGTCGCTCCCGATGCCGCATCTGCGGATGCGCTCGAAAAGGAGCTGAGGATGCGCGTGCACGAACGACTACGGAGTGATGGGGCGTTCGCTTGAGCCCGCCTTCGAGAAAGAAGCGGGTGAGCCCGGCGAGCCGCGCGCGAACCAGTGACGAGTACGCCGATATGCGCCGCCGTCAGCGGCGCCATCGAGCCCGGCTGGAGCGCCGCCACCACACCAAGAAGATGATCCTCGGCGTTGTCGGCGCCGCTGCTCTGCTGCTGGGAATCGGCGGCGTCACCGGCGGAGCGATCGTCTTCACCAACTGCAGCCTCTCGTCGCTGAAGCCGGTGACGATGGGCGAGAATTCCTTTGTCTACGCGGCCGACGGCTCGCTTCTCGGCTCGATCCAGACGGCGCAAAACCGGCAGGTAGTGCAGTGGAACGAGATCTCAGGTTGGATGCCGAAGGCCGTGGTGGCGATCGAGGACAGGCGTTTCTACCATCACGGAGGAGTCGATTACGTCGGCATCGTTCGCGCCGCCATCGCCGATCTCCGTGCTCGTAAGACCGTCCAGGGCGCGTCGACAATCACCCAGCAGCTGGCTCGTAACCTCTACATCTCTAATCACGAGCGAACCATCAGTCGCAAGCTGAAGGAGGTCTGCCTGGCCCGCAAGCTCGATCAGGCCTGGTCGAAGCAGGACATCCTGACGGCCTATATGAACCAGGTCTTCTACGGCGCGAACGCCTACGGCGTCGAGGCGGCGGCGGAGACCTACTTTTCCGAGCACGCCAGCCAGTTGACGTTGGTGCAAGCGGCGCTTCTCGCCGGCCTGCCCCAGGCGCCGAGTAGCTACGACCCGTTCTACAACAAGCCCGCCGCGCTCACGCGCCGAAACGAAGTGCTGAAGGCGATGCTCGACAACAACGACATCAACCACGCGCAGTACGAGAAGGCCGTCGCTGCGCCGATCCGTCTCAAGTCCGGGAAGATCTACAAGAACATCCGCGAGCCGTATTTCTTCGACTATGTCACCGATCAACTGGTCGATCAATACGGCGCCGCGACGGTGCGCTCCGGAGGCCTTCACGTCTACACGACGATCAATCCGCGCATGCAGCGGTTGGCCAGGAAGGCGATCCGCGACAACCTCTATTACAGAACAGACCCCGCCTCGGCCGTCATCGCCATCGATCCGCGAACAGGTGCCATCAAGGCGATGACCGGGGTCATCCCGGGTAAGGCGAACAACCAGTTCAACCTCGCCTCTCAGGCCAAGCGCCAGCCCGGATCGACTTTCAAGACCATCGTTCTCGCCTCGGCAATTTCACAGGGCATGGACCCGTACTCGACCTACTACACCTCGGCACCCTTTACCTACCAGCCCGATCCGAGCCTCCCGCCCTGGTCGGTGCACACGTACAGCAACACCTACGCCGGCACGATCTCGGTGGCGAGCGCGACGTGGCAGTCCGACAACACCGTCTTTGCTCAGCTGACCCTCGATACAGGCCCGCAGAACGTCGCCGACATGGCCTATAAGCTCGGCATTCGCCAGACGAAGCTCGACGTGGTGCCAGCGATGGGACTTGGTAGCGACGCTGTCTCGCCGCTCGAGATGGCCAGCGCCTACGCCACGATCGCGGCGGGCGGAATGTACTCCGAGCCGCTGGCGATAACGAAGGTCGTACTGCCCGACGGCAAGGTGGATCACAGCGCCGGCTGGGGCAAGCCGAAGCGCGAGCGGGTGATCCCGGATTGGGTTGCCTACGAGGTGACCAAGGTGCTCGAGACGAATATGACCAGCGGCACCGCCGTGGGTGCTTACTTCGGCCGAATCGCGGCGGGAAAGACAGGTACGACCGAGGACCACGCCGACGGCTGGCTTTGCGGCTATACGCCACAGCTCGCGACGGCTGTTTGGGTCGGTTACCCGGACGCAGAGAGAGGCGTATACGTGCACGGAGTCGCACTCGCCGGAGGCAACATCCCGGCCTCGATCTGGCATGACTTCATGTCACCGGCGATGGCGAGCATGCCGGAGCGCGATTTTGCAGCCCCCAAGACAGCGGCAAGGTTCACTCCCTGGACCAAGGGGAGCTACGGCTACCTCGGCTCAACGACTACCTACCCGTCCACGACAACGAGTGCGACGACAACGAGTGCGACAACGACGCGGGCGACAACGACGCGGGCGACAACGCATGCAACGACCACGAAGACGACCGCGCCGCCTGTCACTACGACCGCGCCGCCTGTCACTACGACCGCGCCGCCTGTCACTACGACCGCGCCGCCTGTCACGACGGGCCACTGAGCAGTCAGTCGCTGTGGACGCGCCGTTCCGTCCGCGCGCCGCTTCAGTGCTTTGTCAGCGCGCTGAGGCGATGTGCGAGCCGCTGCGGGAGCAGCAACGTCGGGCGCTCGCTCGCGGCCGGGTAGGGCGCGTAGCGGCCGACGCTGAGAGCAGCAAGTTGCGCGGCGGCAGCGGCGAGAACAGTTGCGACGATCAAGAACCGTAACTTGAGGAAGCCGACGGCCGCGAGCGCCGCCACGTACCAGAACACGCTCAAACCGAGATGTAGGCGCACCGCCAGCTCCCAGAAGATGAGGAGAGGCCCGAGCAGGCCGGTGAAGAGCAGTGCCAGAGGAGCCCAGGGGCGATGATGGCGTATCTGGGGCATCCAGATCCAGACGTGGAGCGGCGGAATCAGAAAGAGAAGCGCGTAGCTGTTGAACCAGGCGACGGCGAGCGAGACACCTGCGACTGTAAGTAGCGCGAAGGCGTAGCCCGCCAGTTCCTGCTCCGGGCTGGTCTTCTTGCGCGGTAGTAGGCGATCGCGGGATATCAACCAGGCGACGAAGGTGATGAAGGCGAAGGCGACAAACGCCCCCAGCGGAACAGAGGTGGCCGCGGAAATATCGGGCGACAGCGGTCGACCCGCCCCTCCGGGCCAGAATCCGACCAGGGCGAAGAACCAGAAGAACGCCAGGAGGGAGAACCAGAAACCCAGCCGGCGGATGAAACTGCGTAGCGCGGGCCGAAGCTCGATCGCGCGCCGGCGACAGCGCGCGAACAGATCGACAATGGCCACCAGGGCGGGAATGAGCAAGGAGATGAGCAGAAACTGGATCGCCCAGCCGTGAACGAAGCGCCCGCCCAGGTAGATGTACGAGGCACCGCTGACGCGAGGCTCCGGGGCGCCCTGGTCGAGTGCGGCCAGCAGTTGCTCTGTGGCTAGCCCGATCTGGGTCAGGTGCGCTTTCGTGGTCCTGTTGGTCTCGATCTGTTCAACCGTGTCGGTGAGCGGGTTGGGATACCTGTCGCCGGCGGTAGTAAGTGTCACAGCCGGAATGTCTCGTGCGACAAAAGGCGCCTGCTCGTAGAGGCTGAACGGGAAGGCCAGGTCGAGCAACTGATCGAGGGGGCTCGTGTGCGTGACGACGGCGTTGGGCTGGTCGCTGAGGATTTGGCTCGCGGTTGCGACCAGGACGGGCGGAGGCAAGCTGGTTGTGTCACCGTTGAAGATGACGCGCGGCTTGCCGGTTCCGGCAATCGAGTCGAGAACTATCACTGCGGCGATGCGATGCTCGGCGCTGTGAAGTTTGGCGAAGCGCGCAGCTCCGATCGCGCCAAACGCCCCACCGTCGGTGGACAGAAAAACGAGCGTGTGTGCCGGTTTGGGCGGCGATACGTTGTTTTGTTGGTGTTGGTAGGCACGAGCCAGCTCGAGCATCGCCGCCGTACCGGAGGCGTTGTCATTGGGCCCTGGCCCCAGTCCGCTGTTGTCGCGGTGAGCCAGGATGACGATCTCCGTCGCGGAACGGCCGCGAACGGTTGCGCTGACGTTGCTCAAACCGACCTTGCCGAGGCCGGGAATACGAGCTTCGAACTGATCGACCTTCGTATTTAGCCCGAGCCCCCCGAACTGATCCACGATCCAGTTGCGAAGCGCTTCGCTGCTCGCCGAGCCAGGACTTCGATCGGGGTTATTGGGGGCAAGCTCGTCGTCCATGGTCTGAACAACCGCGTCACGATCAAAACTGGAAGTCAGGGACGGCACTGCGAGCGTTTGCTGCCGAGCGACGCTGAAGGCGACGATCAGGACAGGGATCACCACGATGAACCAGGCGCCGCGATAGATTCGCGCGCTGAGCGGCCGTTCGAGCGAACCGGGTCGCGGTCTCGCCGGCCGTGGTCTGGGCCGCGTTGGGACTCTCACCGTGTGGTTATAGTAGGGATCAGGCTGGGACTAGGCATGCAGGACTCTCCCACGATCCTTCTCGTCGATGACGAGGACGCGATCCAGAAACTACTCACTTTCCCGCTGCAAAAAGACGGGTATCGCGTCGTCGAAGCGCGGGATGGCGAGGTCGCTCTCCGTCGCTTCGACGAAGAGGCCATCGATCTAGTAGTTCTCGATCTCGCGCTGCCGAAGCTGGACGGCCTGGAGGTCTGCCGCCGCCTGCGCGCGCGCAGCGCAGTCCCGATCATCATGTTGACTGCTCGCGACGAGGAGATCGACAAGGTGGTCGGCCTCGAGATCGGAGCCGACGATTACATCACCAAGCCCTTTTCGATCCGCGAGTTCCGCAGCCGGGTGCGCGCGCTACTCAGGCGAGCTTCCCTGACGCCGCTCGCGAGCTCCAGCGCAGCGATCGAGATCGGTCCGCTTCGTATTCATCCCGCGCGGCGGCAGGTTGAGGTGGAGGGCGAGAGCAAAGAGCTGACCTATGTGGAGTTCGAACTGGTGCGCTTTCTCGCCGAGCAGCCGGGGCGCGTCTTCTCCAGATTCGATCTGCTCGAAAAGATCTGGGGCAGTTCGCAATTTAGGGATCCGAGGACGGTGGACGTGCACGTGCGCCACCTACGCGAGAAGCTCGAGCGAGATGCGAGCAAGCCCGAGCTGATTCTCACTGTTCGCGGAGTGGGCTACCGCCTGCGGGAGCCATGAAAGCGCTCAGGAATGTAAGCGGTCAGCTGATCACGGCGCTGGTCGTGCTCGTTCTCGTCGCGCTTGCGACGAGTTATCTAGTCGTCGTCCCGACGCTCGATCACCAGCTCGTCTCGAACAGATTGGACGGGTTACAACGCGCGGCTGAGGGAATCGCCGTGGGCGCCACCAGCGATGACAGGTTCTCTTTCCAGACCCGAGTCGAGAACAGCGCCTCGGCGCTCAATGCGCGGATAATCGTGTTTTCGACTGTGGGGCCGCCGCTCAAGCTGTTGGTGTACGCCGACTCACGACTCGCCAACTCGGGCGCGATCGTGTCTGACCCGATCGCCCTCAAAGCCGCCAAGAACGGGCGAGTAGCACGCGGAACCGTGCATCGAGATGGCGCCAATCTCGCCGAGGTGGCGGTACCGATTACCGGATCGCCTTATCTCGTGCTCCTCTCGGGCTCGCTCCGCGAAGCGAAACAAAGCGTGGCGGCAGTACGAAAGCAACTCTTGATCGCAGCGATTCCCTCTCTGTTGATCGCGCTCCTGATCGGCGTTCTGGGCGCTCGCCGGCTCACATCGCGCATCCACCGCCTCGAGCGTGGCGCCGACAGGATTGCCGCGGGCTCGCTGGAGCAGCCGATCGAGGCCGAAGGCGACGACGAGGTCGGGCAGCTCGCGCGCAGTTTCGAGCGCATGCGTCAGCGCCTGGCGCAGTTGGATGAGGCGCGCCGCGAGTTCATTGCCAACGCCTCACATGAGCTCAGAACGCCGATCTTCGCTCTTTCCGGCTCGCTGGAGCTCCTCAGCGAAGAGGAGATGGACGAAGCAAACAGGCAGGAGTTCCTGGAGACGATGCGCGCCCAGGTGGATCGTCTCAACAGGTTGGCGACGGCCCTGCTCGACCTCTCGCGTCTCGACGCCGACAAGATCGACCTGGCTCGCGAGCCGCTGGCTCTGACGCCTCTGGTGGAATCGCTGAAGCGAGAGTTCGAAGCCGCAGCCGAGCTCTCCGAGCATCCGCTCTCGACCTCCAACGACGCCGAGACGATCGCCGAGGCCGACGAGCAGCGAACACTCCAGATCGGCCGGATACTGCTCGAGAATGCGCTTGTCCACACGCCTCGCGGCATCTCGGTCTCGATCGGCACGGAGCAGGAGGACGGCCGTTCGCTATTGATCGTCGAGGATGGTGGTCAGGGTATTCCCGTCGACCAGCAAGAACGGATCTTCGAGCGCTTCTACCGCCTGGAGGGAGAGAAGTCCTCGGGTAGCGGCCTGGGCCTGGCGATTGCGCGCGAATGGGCGCGGCGGATGAACGGTGATCTAGCAGTAGATTCGCGACTTGGAGCAACGCGGTTCGTTCTCTCGCTACCGCTGGCGAAAAACGAAGAGGATGACTGAGCTAACACCGTTTCCACGTGGAAACGGCGCGCGAGGAAATATCGAAGGCCGGCCATAGCGGCGTCCTGTGCCGGCGAGAGCCCTTCTCCATGGCCTCGCCAGACAGCTGAAGGCATGAATGCCGTGCGGCGAGGGAATACACTTCCCGCGTTTGTCGTATCCTGAGACTAGATTCGTTCGGGATCGGAAAGCGGTGCGGAATCTGCGATGAGCTCGGAAAGCGCAATCATCAACCTCACAATCCCGGCGAAGGCCGAGTACATCACGCTCGGGCGCTTGGCTCTGACGGCTCTGGCACGCGTACGAGAACTCCCGGAAGAGACCCTGGCCGATCTCAAGCTGGCATTGACCGAGGCTTGCTCGAACTCGGTTCGACACGCCTACGCCTCCGGCGAGGGGACAGTTGAGATTCTCTACGAGCTCCAACCCGACCGCCTGATCGTCGAGGTCTGCGACCAGGGACGCGGCTTCGTGCCGCCGAGCGGCCTCGAAGAGATCGACTTCGGTGAAGGAGGGCTCGGGATCGCGATCATTCGCGCGATCGTCGACGACCTCGAGATCAGCGAGAAGATGGGCGGCGGATCACGTCTGCGATTCGTAAAAAGACTCGACTCCTAAGAGAAGTCCGCCCGGGCGAACGACGGAAGTCTCGGAGCACGCGCTCCGGGACGATGTTGCAGCTCGTGAACACGGGGCACAAGTCGCTTGCCGACTACGCCTCGCTTGCCCCGCGCGGCCTGATGGAGGAGGTCAAGCGCCTGGTCGAGCCGATCCGCGGTCTGCGTGTACTGCACCTGTCGGCGACTGCGTTCGGCGGAGGCGTCGCCGAGATTCTGTACACGCTCGTTCCGATCATGCGCGACGCCGGGCTCGAGGCCGAATGGCGAATCATCCAGGGCCAGGAGGAGTTCTTCAACGTTACGAAGGCCGTCCACAATGCGCTTCAAGGCGATCGCCGCGGCCTTACGGAAGAGGATCGCGAGATCTTCCGTCGCTACAACCAGCTTAACGCAGCGCAAATCGACGACTCGGACTACGACGTGATCATCGTCCACGATCCGCAGCCGGTAGGCGTGATCGACCACTTCTCCTCCTCGAAGGCGAAGTGGGTCTGGCGCTTCCACATCGATATGTCGGAGCCGAACCCCGAGGTGCTCGATTTTCTGGCTCCGTCGATATCGCAATACGACGCGATGATCTTCCACCTCGCGCAGTACGTTCCCGCGCGGGCCGGGCTACCACCAGCGTTTATCTGGCCGCCGGCGATCGATCCGCTGGCGCCGAAGAACATGGCTCTGTCGTACGAGGACGCCGCCTACATTCTCGATCAGTTTGGAATCGACGTGGAGCGCCCGCTTCTTACGCAGGTCTCCCGCTTCGACCCCTGGAAGGATCCGCTTGGCGTGATCGACGCCTACCGGATGGTCAAGCGTGAGTTCCCGGAGATTCAGTTGGCCCTCGTCGGATCGATGGCACACGACGACCCCGAGGGCTGGGAGTACTACAACAAGACCGTTGCCTATGCGGGCGACGACCCCGATATCTACATCCTCTCGAATCTGAACAACGTTGGCTCGGTGGAAGTGAACGCCTTCCAGGTCTACTCCGCCGTCGTGATTCAGAAGTCGATCCGCGAGGGCTTCGGTTTGACGGTCTCGGAAGCGCTCTGGAAAGGAAGGCCGACCGTGGCCGGACGTGTGGGCGGCATAGTGACTCAGATTCGCGACGGTGAGACCGGCCGCCTGGTGTCCTCGCCGGAGGAATGCGCGGAGGCTTGTCTCGAAGCCTTGCGCGACCCAGAGATGGCCCGTAGGCGTGCATTACTCGGAAAGGAAGACGTGAGGCACAAGTTCCTCACCCCGCGCCTTCTCCGCGACTGGCTCGTGCTCTTCAACCACCTGCTCGGGCACGACACCGGTGGCGCCGAGAACGAGTTGATCGCCCACATCTGACGATAAAAGAGACCTGGTGCGAAAGCCGAGCGAGTAGGCTTCTGCTGCGTGAGCAAGCGGCGAGAGATCATCATCGTCTCGAACCGGGGTCCGGTCACCTTTCAACGCGGGCCCGAGCAGGCTCGCGAGGCAAAACGCGGAGGTGGCGGCCTCGTAACGGCGCTCGGGAGCCTGGCCCTGCATCACGACGTGACCTGGATCGCCAGCGCGATGAGCGATGTCGATCGGGAGATTGCCGAGGAGAGCGGGGGCCGGGCGGTCGAGGATCGCCTCGAGAACGGTGCCGATTATCGTCTGCGCCTGCTGGCGCACGAGCGCTCGGCCTACGACAAGTACTACAACGTCGTAGCCAATCCGACGCTCTGGTTCGCTCAGCACAGTCTCTGGGATCTGATTCGGGAGCCGGACTACGAGCGAAGCAAGCTACTGGAGGCCTGGAGAGACGGATATGCGCCGATCAACGCGGCTTTCGCCGAAGCGGCGATCGAGGAACTGTCGAGGCGGCCGGAGGCGATCGTCTTCTTCAACGATTACCACCTCTATCTGGCGCCGCGGATGGTGCGGGCGCAGGCCCCAGAAGCCGCTCTGCTCCATTTCGTGCACATCCCCTGGCCGCCGCTCAGCTGCTGGCACGTCCTGCCCGGGGAGATCAGCGCCGCCATCCACGACGGGCTGCTGGCGAACGACGTGATCGGCTTTCACACCACGCGCTGGCGCGGCAACTTCATCCATTCGGCGGAGTCGATAGCGAACGCCGAGCGCGTCCCGGGCAAGATCGCGCTCTCCTACGCTGGAGCGACGACCTGTTTGAGCGCTCGAGCTATCTCGATCGATCCGCGCGAGCTGGAGAAGCTGGCCGAGGACCCGAGGGTCCAGGAGCACGAGCGCCACATCGTCGAGACAAGACCGGAGTTCCTGGTCGTGCGCGTCGATCGCACCGACCCTTCCAAGAACATCGTGAGAGGCTTTCGTGCCTACGAGCTCTTCCTTGAGCGTCACCACGATTTTCACAAGCGCGTCTCGATGCTCTCCTGCCTCGATCCCTCGCGCCTGGACATCCCCGAATACGAGGACTACCTAGAGGCGATTCAGCTCGAGGCGCTGCGCATCAACGAGCGCTTCCAGCAGCCCGGCTGGATTCCAATCGATCTGCAGATCGAAGACGACGTATATCAGTCGATCGCCGCCTATAAGCAGTACGACGCCTTATTCGTGAATGCCGTCTCCGACGGGCTGAACCTGGTGGCCAAGGAGGCTCCGCTGGCGAACGAGCGAGACGGCGTGCTCATTCTTTCCGAGAACACCGGAGCGCACGAGGAGCTCGGTACCTTCTCGCTGACGATCGATCCCTTCGACATCGGCTCTCAGGCAGATGCGATCTACGAAGCTCTGACGCTGCCGGCGGGCGTGCGGCAGCACTGGATTGAGGGCATTCGCGCCTGGGTTCGCGAGCACGACCTGCCCTGGTGGATCGACGGGTTGCTACACGATCTAGGCGGTTGTCTGGCGAGCAGAGCCCGGTTGGGTGATACCGCGACAAAGCCGGAAGACGGCGTATGACAGCAGCCGGAGCGCGTTCGCGAACGTCGATCGTCCGGCGCCTCGTTTCCCTGGTCAAGCTCGAGCACACGCTCTTCGCTCTTCCCTTCGCCTACGTTGGTGCGCTGCTCGCCTATCGCCAGGCGAATGACCTTCCCGGTTGGGGCGAGTTGCTCTGGATCACGCTGGCCATGGTCGGCGCGCGCTCGCTGGCGATGGGGATCAACCGTGCGGTTGATCGCGAGATCGATGCGCGAAATCCGCGCACGGCCGAGCGGGAGCTTCCGAGCGGGCGACTGACGTTGTGGCAGGTGGCCGTCTTCTGCCTCGCGGCTCTCGCGTTACTGGTGGCGGCGACATTTCAGCTGGCGCCCGTCGTTCGCTATCTGTGGCCGATACCGGTCGCGGCGTTCATCATCTACCCGTACCTGAAGCGAGCGACCTGGCTCTGCCACTTCTGGTTGGGGGCGACCAACGGTCTGGCACCGCTCGCCGCCTGGCTCGCGGTCGGTAGGTCGCTCACTCTGACGCCGTTCGCGCTCTGGATCGGCGTCGCCTGTTGGATCGCCGGCTTCGACCTTCTCTACGGACTCTTCGATTTGCAGGTCGATCGCGAGCAGGGACTTCATTCTTTCGCGGTGCGCTTTGGCGTGCCTGCAACCTTCTGGGCTGCTAGAACCCTCCATCTCGTCACCGTCTTGGCGCTCGCCGTCGCCGGCATCGTGGGCGGAGCCGGAGTCGTCTGGGGCCTTGGTGTCGCTGCCGTCGGCGCGCTTCTTCTCTACGAGCACCTGATCGTCTCGCCGAGCGATCTGCGCCGGCTGAATGCGGCCTTCTTCACCGTCAACGGCGTCATCGCGATCGTGTTCCTTGTCTTTGCCGCCGTCGATGCGCTCCTCTGAACCGCGCAGGTTTCGCTTGAGCGATGCCTCAACAGGGCTTTGGTATTCGCTGCCGAAGCGGTGACAATGGAGCAGACCATGCGTTTCCGCTTCATCACCTTCTTGACCGACTTCGGTCTCCAGGACGATTTCGTCGGCACCTGCCACGGCGTGATCAAGAGCATTGCCCCGGATGTCGAGATCATCGACATCACGCACGGGATCGAGCCTCGGCGCGTTCTCCAGGCGGCTCTGACTCTCGCCGACACGATTCCCTACATGCCGCCGGCGGTGCACCTCGCGGTGGTCGATCCGGGCGTCGGCACCGATCGTCGGGTGATTGCGGTCGAAGACAAGAGCGGGCGCCTCTATGTCGGTCCCGACAACGGGCTTTTGCTGCCCGCCGCCGATCGCATGGGTGGCCTCGCGCGGGCGCATCAAATCACCAACCCCGCCTATGCGATGAAGGAGATCGCGCCGACCTTTCACGGCCGCGACGTCTTCTCGCCGGCGGCGGCCCATCTCGCGCTCGGCGTGCCGATCGAAGATCTCGGTCCGAGCCTCGGGCTGGCCGAGCTCGTACGGCTGGACATCCCCAAGCCGGAGTCGCGCCGCGGCCGGATCAGAGCCGTCGTCGTCGACACCGATCGCTTCGGGAACATGCAGCTCAACATCCGTAACGAGCATCTCGAGGCGCTCGGCCTCTCGGTCGGAAAGAGGGTCGAGCTCGAGCACGGAGGAGAGCGCTACTACGCGATCACCGCTCGCACCTTTTCCGACGCCAGGCGCGGCGACATCATGCTCTACGAGGACTCGTTCCAGAATCTCGCGGTCGCGATATCGGGTGGCGACGCGGCGAACATGTTCGGCGCCGCGCCGGGCGACAAGATCACCATCCGCTTGCGCGAGGATTGAGAAAGGGTTGAAGGAGCTTTCGCGGCGGCCTAAGCTCGAAGGCAAAAGGGCGTTCACGACACGGTAGCACCGGTCTGGACGTCCTTTTTTATCTGAGTTGAGATGACCGGTCTCGATATACACCTGCTTGCGGGAACCTACGCGGTGAGCCGGCTTTCGCCAGACGAGCCCGCTCCCGAATGGGCGCGGGGAGAGTTGCTGGCGCTGGTCAGGACGCCAGACGAGCTCTCGATCATCTCGGCGGCGGACTCGATACCGGCGTCGGTCACGAGCGAGCCTGGCTGGCGCGCGCTCAAGGTGATGGGCCCGCTCGACTTCTCGCTGGTCGGGATTCTCGCGGCGCTGAGCGGCTCTCTGGCGCGGGCTGAGATAGCGCTCTTTGCACTCTCTACCTTCGATACCGACTACCTGCTCGTTCGCGAGCAGGATCTCGAGCGCGCAGTTCATGTGCTGGAGTCGGAGGGCCACCGGATAGCCGGCGCGAACGGCGCGTGAAGCAGGCGAGGCGGGAAGGAATAGCCGGCTCGGTACGATAGGCCGGTGGCCGTGAAGCAAACCGCCAAGCTGGACGCGCGCCTGATCCGCGCCGACTTCCCGATCTTCGAGCAGCTCGAGGAGGGAAAGCCGCTCTCCTTTCTCGATTCGGCCGTGAGCTCGCAAAAACCGCGGCAGGTTCTGGAAGCGCTGGAAGACTTCTACGAGCATTCCTACTCCAACGTCGGTCGCGGTGTATATGCGCTGGCGGAGCGCGCCGACGCGGCCTACGAGCAGGCGCGCGAAAAGGCGCGCGCTTTTGTCAACGCCGGCTCGCCACGGGAGATCGTCTTCACACGCAACACGACCGAAGGCCTGAACCTCGTTGCTTACGCCTGGGGCCTGGAGAACCTTGGCCCGGGCGACATCGTTCTGGCGAGCGAGCTCGAGCACCACTCCAACTTCGTGCCCTGGCAGGAGGTCGCCAGGCGCACCGGCGCGGAGTTCAAAGTCGTTCCGGTGACGAGTGAGGGCGAGCTGGAGCTGGGCGAGCTGGAGCTATTCGCGAGCGGTGGCCGGTTGAGGATCGTTGCCATCACCGCCGTCTCGAACTCGCTCGGGACGATCGTTCCGGTCGAGAAGCTGATCGCTTTTGCGCACGAGCAGGGGGCAATCGCCGTTATCGACGCGGCGCAGGCGGCGCCCCATCGCAAGGTCGACGTGCAGGCGTTGGGCTGCGATTTCCTCGCTTTCTCGGGCCACAAGATGTGCGGCCCGAGCGGCGTCGGCGTGCTTTACGGGCGCAGCGAGCTGCTGGAGCAGATGAGTCCCTTCCTGACGGGCGGCGGCATGATCCGCCGCGTCTCGGTCGAAAAGACCACCTGGGCGGAATTGCCGCACAAGTTCGAGGCCGGGACGCCGCCGGTAGCCGAGGCGGTGGCGCTCGGCGCGGCGATCGACTACCTGGAAGGCATCGGCCTGGAAGCAATCGCGGCCCACGAGCATGAGCTCACGGCCTACGCACTGGGGCGGCTGGGCGAGCTGCCCGGCTTGACTCTTTACGGGCCCCCGCTCGAGCGCCGCGCCGGAATCATCTCCTTCAACCTGGAGGGAATCCATCCGCATGACGTCGCCCAGATCCTCGACGCCGAAGGCGTATGCGTGCGTGCGGGCCACCACTGCAACCAGCCGCTGATGCACAAGCTCGGAGTCGCAGCGACCAGCCGCGCCAGTTTCTATCTCTACTCGCTGCCCGAAGAGGTCGATCGCCTCGTAACCGGTATCAAGCGGGCGCAGAAGGTCTTCGCCTGATGAGCGTCGACAATCTCTACCGCGAGCTGATCCTCGACCATTACAAGAGTCCGCGTCATCACGGCCGGCTCGATCCAGCCGACGCCGAGGCCGACGGGCAAAATCCGCTCTGCGGCGACGAGCTCTTGGTCACGCTCCGATTCGGCGCCGACGGCGAAACGATCGAGGACATCGCTTTTGACGGGCACGGCTGCGCGATCAGCCAGGCTGCGGCCTCGATGCTGAGCGAGGAAGTCATCGGTCGCAAGGCCGCCGAGGTAGCCGCAATCGGCAAGGACGACACGCCGCTGGTGGCGATGATGATCGAGAGCGGCACCCCGCTGACGCCGATCCGGCTCAAGTGCGCCCTACTCGGGCTGGGCGTGCTCAAGGTCGCCCTGCACAAGTCCGCAGGAACCCCGCTACCCGAGGAGTGGGCCGGTATCGACGAAGTGGAATTCGAGTAGTGGACGAGGGCGCAGCGGCGATATTCACCCCTAGCGCCCGGCGTGTGCTCTAGCGCCTCGAGCGCGAGGACGCAGAAGAACGCCGGCTCGGCAAGCCGAGAGAGGAACGGGCGCGGCAGGTTACGCCCACGACCGGACGCTTCCTGTTTGCTCTTGCCGCCAATCGGCAGGGCTGCAGAGTGCTCGAGATCGGGGGCTCCAGGGGATGGCGATCTGGCTGGCGTCCGCCGCCGCGCTCGGCGGCGGCCGTGTCGTCTCGCTCGAGCACGATCCGCGTAAGGCGACCGCCTGGCGCGCGAACATTGCCGAGGCTGGCCTCGACGCATACGCGGAGTTGATCGAAGGCGACGCTTTCGCGACCCTGCCGGCGCTCGACGCACGCTTCGATCTTTGCTTTATCGACACTGGGAAAGGGACTACGAGCGTCTGTTTGCGCTCGCCCGCGGGAAGCTTGCGATCGGTGCCGTTGTCGTGGCTGACAACGCTCTTTCGCACGCCAAAGACTTGGCCGCGTGCTCGCAGGCGAGACAAAGTGATCCGACCCTCGTCAGCGTCACAGTTCCGCTCGATAGTGGTCTCGAGCTGAGCGTTCTTTCCTGCTGACGACCGCCGCGACGGATGTAGCGGGCGCGACTAAATGGACGCCATCCCCGGTTGCCTTTTTGCCGACGAAGTTCGTCATGCTCCACGACGGGGGGAGCGGATTTTCTCGGTCCACGTCTTGACCGTGTGCCTATGATGTTCGTATCGCGGAAAGGAGGTGGTCCAGTGAGAGATTCCAGTACTGGCAGCGGAGGTACCAGCGGGTAGGGGCGTGTCCCCGGGACCACCGGGAATCGCCTAGCCAGCGTAGGGGGCTCGCGAATCGCGCCGCGACCGCAGGGTCGTCGGAATCGCCTCTACCAAATCCAACGCTGGTCACCGGATCGGAGGGCCGCCGAGGCGGCCCTCCTTCTTTTTCCGAACTCCTTTCGAAACGAAGCACTCCGCCGCCCGGCCGCGCTCGGAGGCGCGCTGCGTCGGCTCTTGAGCCGCGTCCTCGGTCTCGCCCGTAGCCTCCGGCTACGAACGAGACACTGCGTCCTAGCATCGCATCCACCGGTCGCAGCCAGGCGGCGGGTCTTCATTCCGAAATGAGTTCTGAGCAAGGAGATCTTGGATCGCGTCAACTCGCCGCGCGGCGAATTTGTTCCTCCAGCGATTGCAGCGGAAGGCCGAACACCTGTTGAGTTGTGGCGATGTCGCCGACGTTGTCACCCGCGGCGAGCATCTTCAACTGATCGCGAGTGAAGGGGAATCCTGGCAGGCGCTCGAACAACGCGGCCACAGGACGGGCGAGGGCGAACGGAACGTGGACTAGCCGGCGACGTTTGCCGATCACGTCCGCGACAAGGCTGTAGAACTGATCCCAATTCACTCGATCGGGCCCCACGAGGTCGAAGGTTCGGCCTGCCGCCTCTTCGAGCTCGACCGCCTTGATCAGGTGAGACGCGACGTCATGGACGGCGACCGGTTGAATTCGTTGCGTCCCGGGCCCGAGCACCGGCGTAAGCGGCGAGCGGCGAACGAGTCGTATGAAGGTGGGAAGGACGCCGCCGCAGCGTCCGAAGACGAAGCTCGGGCGAAGGATCACATACTCCAGATCCGAGGCCTTGAGTGTCTGCTCCTCGTCCCACTTCGCCCGGTAGTAGGGCGTCAGCTCGGCCGTGTCCGCGGCGACGCCCAGGGCGCTGACGAGGATGAAGCGGCGCACGCGCGCCGCGCTCGCGGCCTCGACGAGCGCCCGCGTACCGGCGGTCATCACCTGCCGATAGTCGCTCGACTTACCGCGAATGATGGCGACCAGGTGAATCAACGTATCGACGCCCTCGCAGGCCGCTCGCAAGCTGGCCGGGTCGGCCATATCCCCGCGCGCAAGCGTGCAGCCTTGCGCCGCGAGCTTGCGGCCTCGTGCCTCCGAGCGGACGAGGCAGCGAGTCGGCCGGTCGAGCGAGCGAAGGTCGCTGACGAGGTGGCGCCCGATGAAACCGCTGGCCCCGGTGACGAGAATCGCCCCGCCGTCGCTGCTCTCGGCAGTAGAGGCCAACTCGGTCGAGTGCGCGCTCTGGGTCACGAGCGAATCGTATGCCCGGCGAACGGATCGTCGCCGGTACGCCCCCGGTCATTAGCTGTTTTTCCTTGCAAACTGCGGCTTTTTCAGTTCGATCAAGGCTTGCGGTTACGAGTGGGTCCGATAGGGTGCCATCTGCGTGGTACTCGAGCCCGTTGACCCAAACGCTCGCTTCCATGAGCGACGAGAAAATGCACGGCGCCGGCGAAAGCTGCGCCGTACTGCTTTCCTGCTCGCACTTGTAGTTTCGGCGACCATCGGCGGGCTTGCCGTCTGGATGACGTTGCGCGGCCCGAGCAAGCCGGTCAACCAGGCCACCAGGCGCACCACGGTGGCGAGCGCGGCCCATCAGAACTCTCTCCTGCCAAAGGAGATCCGCGGCGTTCACGTCACCATGGAGCTCGCCTCTCTGCCGGGCAAGCTCGACCAGTACGCGAGCCTGAAAGACGAGGGCCTGAACACGATCGAGCTCGACGTCAAAGACGAGAACGGCACTGTCGCTTTCTCCTCGCCTGAAGCACCTCTAGCCAAGGAGATTGGCGCGGCGGGCAACTACTACAACCCAGCCAGCGTGGCCGAGCAGCTCCACGCTCAGGGCATCTACCTGATCGGCCGCATCGCGGTCTTCGAAGATCCAGTTCTCACGGCGCGCAGGCCGGATCTGGCCATCCAGCACTCGGATGGCTCGACCTGGCTCGACTACAACGGTCTCGGCTGGTCGAACGAGTACAACAAGAAGGTCTGGGACTATAACGTCTCGATCGCCAAGGCTGCGGTCAAGGCCGGCTTCGACGAGATTCAGTTCGACTACGTGCGCTTCCCCTCGGACGGGCCTATTGCGAGCGCTGTCTGGCCGGGCAAGGTGAACGAGCCACAATCGGTGACGATCGCCCATTTCCTCAAGTACGCGTCCAGTCAGCTCAAACCACTGGGTGCGCGCGTCTCGGCCGACGTCTTCGGGCTGGCGGCGACCAACGAGCTCGGTGTCGGTCAGTCGCCGAGACTGATGGCGCGCTACGTCGATGCGCTCTCGCCGATGGTCTATCCGTCGCACTTCGGCCCAGGGCAGTACGGTTTGGCCGATCCTCAGGCCGCTCCGGGGATGACGGTCAGTTATGCGCTGAGCGACTTCAAAGCTGCCATTCGCGGTACCAAGGCCGAGCTCGTTCCCTGGATCCAGGACTTCACGATGGGTCGCACGTTCACGCTCGCCGATATCAAGGACGAGATTCTCGCCGTCCGCCGCAGCGAAGCGCGTGGTTTTCTGATCTGGAACGCCAGCGGCAAGTACACCCCGGGCACGCTCGGGCCGGAATAGGCCAGGCCGGCGAGCTCTGCCGGCGCTCCGGTATCCTCCGCACGCAGATGCCTTCTATTCAGCTACTAACCGAGATTCCCGGCCCGCGCTCGCGCGAGATCTTGGCGCGAAAGCAGAGCGCCGTCGCCGCTGCGATGACCGTTCAGGCGCCGCTCATCGCCGACTCGGCGCTCGGCGCCGTCGTTACCGACGTTGACGGTAATCGCCTGCTCGACCTGACCGGCGGGATCGGCTGTCTCGCCGTCGGGCACGCCCATCCGCATGTGGTCGAGGCGGTGCAGAAGCAGGCGGCGCGCTTCCTGCACACCGATTTCGCCATTGTTCCCTACGAGATCTACATCACGGTCGCCGAGCGACTGGTTGCGGCTGCGCCGTTCAGCGGCCCGGCGCGGGCTGTCTTCTTCAACTCCGGCGCCGAGGCCGTCGAGAACGCGGTCAAGATTGCGCGCCAGGCGACCAAGCGTCCTGCCGTGATCGCCTTCGAGGGCGGCTTCCACGGGCGCACGCTGCTGGCCTTGACGATGACGTCCAAGGCCAATCCCTACAAGGTCGGGCTCGGCCCGCTCGCGCCGGCGGTCTATCACCTGCCTTTTGCCCAGGACTACCGCGGCCCGTCCGGCGCCGAAGCTCTGGCCGCGCTCGAGCGGGCGCTGGTGACGCAGGTGGCGCCGAGCGAGGTTGCGGCGATCGTGGTCGAGCCGATCCAGGGCGAGGGCGGCTTCGTACCGGCGCCCAAGGAGTTTCTGCAGGGCCTGCGGCGGGTCTGTGACAAGTACGGAATCGTGTTCGTCGCCGATGAGGTGCAGAGCGGCTTCGGACGCACGGGCGCGATGTTCGCGATCGAGCACTACGAGGTCGAGCCCGATCTGGTCGTCGTCGCCAAGTCGCTGGCCTCCGGGCTCCCGCTCTCGGGTGTAGTGGGCAAGGCCGAGATCATGGACGCCGCGCGCGAAGGCTCGATCGGAGGCACCTACAGCGGAAACCCGGTGGCGCTGGCCGCAGCGAACGCCATTTTCGACGTCATCGAGAGCGAGAATCTGATCGAGCGGGCGAAGATGCTCGGCGAGATCTTGCTCGGGCGCATGAAAGCCTGGCAGGAGCGCTTCGACGCGATCGGCGACGTGCGCGGCACTGGCGCGATGCTGGCGATCGAGTTGGTGCAGAGCCGCGAGACGAAGGAGCCGGCACCTGAGCTGGCGACGCGAGTGATCGAGGAATCGCTGAAGCGCGGCCTACTGCTGCTCAAGGCGGGACTTTATGGAAACTGTGTACGCGTGCTGGCGCCGCTGGTGATCACGGACGACGAGCTCGGCGAGGCGCTCGATGTCTGGGAAAAGGCGCTCGGCGCCGCACTCGTCGGCTGAGACCTAATAGGCGTAGCGCCGCTGCCGCTCGTGGCGCTCCAGCGCCAGCGCGATCAGGCGATCGAGTAGCTCAGAGTACGGGATTCCCGACTCCGCGAACAGCTTGGCGTAGACGCTGGTCGAGGTGAAGCCGGGGATGGTGTTGAGCTCGTTAACCAGAACCTCATCGCCGCGAACGAAGAAATCGACCCGGGCCATTCCCTCGCACTCGCCGGCGACAAATGCCTCGACGGCGAGGCGGCGTACCTCCTCGACCGCCTCGGTGGAGATGGGCGGCGGCACGATCAGCTCCATCCCGCCCTCGTCGTACTTGGCCGAGAAGTCGTACCACTCGGCGTGAACCACGATCTGACCGGGGAGCGAGGCGATCGGGTCGCGGTTGCCGAGCACACCGCACTCCACCTCGAGACCGTCCACGAACTCCTCGATCAGCACCTTCTCGTCGTGGCGGAAGGCAAGCTCGAGCGCCGCGCCGAGCTCATCTTCGTCGTGCACCTTGCTGATACCGACCGAAGAGCCGAGCCGCGCCGGCTTGACGAACACCGGGTACGAGAAGGGATGCTCGACCGGGTCGCCGTCGCGAAGCGTGACGCTTTGGGTTACCGGAATGCCGCGATCGCGCAGCACCGCCTTGAAGACGTCCTTGTCCATGCACAGTGCCGAGGCGAGAACTCCCGCGCCGACGTACGGCACACCTGCCAGCTCGAGCAGGCCCTGCACGGTGCCGTCCTCGCCGAAGGGCCCGTGCAAGACCGGAAACACGACGTCCACGTCGGCCAGGGTGGCCGGTACGGACGACTCGGCCGGAACAGGCAACGTCTCCACGGGCTTGCGGCTGCGCTCAGATGCTCCGAGGGCGGGCGGCACGGCGGCGGGAAGCGCCCAGCGGCCCTCGCGGTCGATCTCGACCGAGACCGTGTCATAGCGGTCGCGCAGGGTCTCGATCACCGAGTTTGCCGAGGCGAGCGAGATGTCGTGCTCGCTCGAGCGACCACCCATCAACACTGCGACGCGAAGACGGCTCACGGTCCGGTGTAGTTTCCTACGTAGATCGTCACGATCGAGCCCGGCTGTGCTTGCTTGTTGCCCTTTGGCGTCTGATCGATGACCAAGCCGTCCTGACTGGAGTCGGGTGTGTCCTGGTAGACGACATTGGGCGTGAATCCCCCACTAGTGATGTCCGAGTTGGCCGTGTCGATATCGTCGCCGACCACGTAAGGGACGGTGACCGTTTGAGGACCCTTGGAGACACTGAGCGTGATCGTCGTATCCGGCGCCTGCGACGAGTTCGGGGAAGGATCCTCGTCTACTACCACGCCTTTGGTTTCGCTCGAATCGACGGGCTGCTGAACGATACTGGTGAAACCGTTACCCTTGAGGATCGAGACGGCTGTGGCGTAAGGCTTGGTGCGGACGTCGGGGAGATTGATCGGTTCGGGCCCTTTCGAGACCCAGATCGTCACCGTCGAGTTCTTCGGGGCCTTGTAGTTCCCGAGCGGATCTTGCTTGAACACGGTTTCAACCTTCGCGGGGTTCCACTCCGGCTTCGCGGCGACCTTGAAACCGCTGTTTTGCAGCACGTTGATCGCGGCGTACTGATTCATGTAAAGAACCGACTTGACGCGGACAGTGTTTGGTCCACTGGAGACCCAGATGCTAACGGTGCTGTTCGCCGCAACGTGTCCTCCTGCGGCCGGGTCCTGCCTGATCACCTCGCCCGCGGAGATTGTCGAGGATGTGGTCGGGATCGAGTCGACCGTGAGCCCGGCGGCGGTGATCTGCTTGCGCGCGGCGGTCTCGGTGAGCCCTTTGACGGGGGGAACCGACACGGACGAGCTCTCGTCCAGCTGGCGGTAGACGATCCAGAAGGCTACGCCCACGGCGACTGCCAGAACGAGCGCGAGCAGCCAGGGCCAGATCGGGCGCCGCACTCTGGCGTTTTCGAGGTCGTAGTAGCCGGGCGGCGTCGCCGGAGGAACGGGCGCGCTCGGCCGGGCCGGCGGCGCTAACCGCGTAGGCGCCTTGGAGATCATCGTCGGCGCCGAGAGACCCGCGCCCGCCAGCACCGTCGTGGCGGCGTCGGTCGTGGTCTCGCTGATCTCCATGCCCTTGGAGATCGCGCTCAGGTCGGCATCCATCTCCTCGGCGCTCTGGTAGCGATCGTCGGGGCTCTTGGCCAGCGCGCGCAGCACGACCGCGTCGAGCGCGGGTGGGATTTCGGGCCGCTTCACCGACGGCGGCTCGGGAATGGCCGACAAGTGCTTCATGGCGATCTCGACCGGAGTGTCACCGCTATAGGGCGCCTCGCCGGTGAGCAGCTCGTACAAGAGAACTCCAACCGAGTAGAGGTCGGAGCGGTCGTCAACCGGGGCGCCGCGGGCCTGCTCCGGCGACAGGTACTGGGCGGTGCCGATGATCGAGCCGACCTCGGTCATCTCACTGGCGCCGGCCCGCGCGATGCCGAAGTCGGTGACCTTGATCCGCCCCTCGTCGTCCACGAGCACGTTGTGAGGCTTGATGTCGCGATGCACTACGCCGTTTCGGTGCGCGAAGCGAAGGGCTGCCAGGATCTGCCGGCCGTAGTTGACGGCGACCAGAATCGGCGAGGGCCCGCGCTGAATGACCAGCTCCTTGAGCGAGCGGCCGTCGATCAGCTCCATGGCGATGTAGTAGGTGCCCTCGGCGTTACCACGGTCGTAGATCTGCACGATGTTGGGGTGAGAGAGACCGGCGGCGCTGGAGGCCTCGCGGCGGAAGCGCTCGACGAATTGCTGGTCGGCGGCGTGCTTGGAGTTCAGGATCTTGATCGCGATCCGCCGGCCCAGCTCCTGATCCTCGGCCAGGTAGACGGTCGCCATCCCGCCGGTGCCGAGCTTCTTGATGATCTTGTAGCGCCCGTCGAAGAGTGCGCCGATGAGTGGGTCAGGAGGTGTCATCGCAAGTAAAGGTTACGGGTCAGGAGTTGGAGTTCGCCGTTTTGGTCAGGATCGCCTGCATTATTTGGCGCGCGATCGGCGCCGCGGTGGTGCCGCCGACGCCGGTTTGATTCTGGAGCACGACCGCCACCGCGACGCGCGGAGCATCGGCGGGCGCGAAGGAGATGAACCAGGTCGTGTTGGGCTGGCCGGTCCCGTTTTCTGCGGTGCCCGTCTTGCCGGCGACCTTGACGCCCGGGATCGCGGCCTCGGTTCCGGTGCCGCCGGTCACGACCGACTCCATCATCTGGGTCAGCTCCATCGCCGTCTCGGGCTTGATCGCGCGCCCGAGCGACTGAGGCTTGATACGCACGATGCTGCCGTCGCTGCGGCGGACGCGGTCGACGAGGTGTGGCTGCATCAGCGTGCCGTTGTTGGCGACCGTGGCGGCGACCATCGCCATCTGCAGCGGAGTGACGAGCAGCTTGTCCTGGCCGAAAGCGGTGCGTCCGGGGTCACCCTGTTTATCCTCCTCGCTCGGGCTAAGCAGCCGCTTGCCCTTGTACAGGCCGCTAATCGCGAGAGCATTACTGGGCAGGTCGATCGAGGGAGTCTGGTCAAAGCCAAAACGGCGCGCGTAATTCATCAGCGTGGGCATGTGCAGCGTCATGCCGATGTTGCAGAAGACCGAGTTGACCGAGTTCTGGAAACCCGTCGCGAGCGTGAGAGTGCCATAAGCCTCGGGCCCGCTCTGATCCAGGTTCGTGAAGTTGTTCACGTGTTGCCCGTACTCGATGCAGTAGCCGGGGTCGTGGAAGATCGAAGAGGGAGTGAAGCGCCCCGTATCGAGCGCGGCCGCGGCGGTTACGACCTTGAAGGACGAACCGGGCGGATAGAGGCCCTGAGTAGCCCGGTCGAGCAGAGGCGAAGCCGGCGAGCAGGACGAGGACCTGATCTTGAGGACGCGGTCGTAGTGCCCCTCGATGTCGTTGGGGTTGTAGGTCGGCTTAGTGACGAGCGCCAGTATGCGGCCGGTGGAAGGCTCGATGGCGATCGCGGCGCCGCAGTTAGAGCCAAGCGCCTGCGTGGCGATGCGCTGGGCCTCGAGATCGAGCGAGGTGTAGATGTCGCTTCCGTGAATCGTGCTGCCGAGCAGGCGATCGCCGATCTGCCGAATCGCGCCGGCGAGGCTCTGATCGGCGCCCGTCAGGTAATCGTTGGCTGAGCTCTCCAGGCCCGCTCGCGACTTGGTCTGGGTTGTATATCCGACCGCCGCCGCCGTCAGCGAGCCGAGCGGGTAGCGGCGGAAGTAGTAGGTGCGGCCGCCGGCGTGGGTGATGCGGTTCTTCGCCAGCGTTGTCCCGTCGGCGGAGAAGATCCGGCCTCGGTCGATCGTGAACTCGGAGACCTGGCGAATCGCGTTGTCGCTCTTGTTGGCGAGGTCGGGCGCCGCCCAGGCCTGCCAGTAGGTGGAGGCGGCGATCAACGCCACCAGCATGGTGAGCGAGGCCAGGGCAGCTAGTCGAATGCGAGCGTTCATCGCGCCTCATTCGCTCTCTGCGATACGAGCAGTAGGCCCGCGAGCAGGATGAAGTTGGCGACCACGCTCGAGCCCCCGTAGCTGATGAAGGGAAGCGTGATGCCGGTCAACGGGATGATGCGAAGGATGCCGCCGATGATGATGAAGGTCTGGAGCGTAAAGCCGAAGGTCAGCCCGGCTGCCAGCAACTTCGAGAAACCATCGTCGACCTGGAGCGCGACGCGGAATCCGCGCACCACGAAGAGCATCAACACCAGCAGGAGTGCGGCGATTCCCACCAGACCCAGCTCCTGAGCCAGCGCCGAGAAGATGAAGTCGGTGTTGAGGTCGGGAATCAGGTTGTTTCCGTTGGGCAGGGCGAAGGTGCCCTTGCCCCAGCCGGTACCGAAAAAGCCGCCTTGGGCGATGGAGTAGAGCGACTTGACGAGCTGGTAGCTCTCGCACTGTTGGCGCGTCATCAACTCGATGCCGTGGGGTGTGTGGCAGGGGAGTCTTTGCGTCGTCCAGGGATGAAGCCAGATCGTTACCCGGCTGCGCACGTGCGCTGTCGTCTCGTAGACGCCGGCCGCCCCAACCAGGAAGAGCGTCAGGCCCACGCCCACGTAGAGCAGTCGGCCGGTAGCCAGATAGAGAATCGCCAGGAAAATCCCGAAGAAGAGGAGTGCGCTGCCCAGGTCGTGCGTGGCGACGAGCACGAGCATCGCACAGCCCCAGATTGCGAGCAGCGGCCCGAAGTCCTTGAGCCGTCCCAGCGCCAGCACCTCTTGCTTGGAGTGCAGGTAAGCGGCGAGGAAGACGATCATCGCGATCTTGCCCAACTCGCCCGGCTGAAACTGGAGCGATCCGAAATGAACCCAGAGGCGCGCTCCGTTGACCGTACGGCCGATTTTCGGCAGCGCTGGCATGAACAGCAGGGCGAGCGCCGACAATCCGAACAGGTACTTGTACGACTCCAGTCGGCGAAAGTCGTGACGCAGCGCGACGAGGGTGAGCGCGAAGCAGCCAACCCCGATCACCACCCAGAGTCCCTGACGGAGCGCGTCGGTGGGATTGAGGCGGTAGATCTCGGTCAGCCCGAGCGCCGTCAGAAGAGCTGCCATCGGCAGTAGATAGGGATCGGCATCGGGCACCGTAAGGCGGGCGACGAGATGGGCGACCAGGTACAGAGCGAAGAAAAATCCCGCGTAGGAAAGCGATCCGGAAGAGATCTCGTTCTGGCGCGCGATATAGACGCTGGCGAAGCCGGTCGCCGTGATCAAGCCGACCAGAGTGAGAAGTCCGAGCTCCCGCGTACGGGCGCTCACGGGTAGACGTCTCCTTCCAATGTGCTCAGCTCGCGCGTCATGTCTCCGTAGCTGTGCAGGCCATGGTCGAAGAATCGCCGCCGCTCGCCGGCGGTGAGCTGCGCGGCGTAGAGGCGCGAGCTGACCCGAACCGTTCTGTAAAGATGGATACCACCCGGGAGGTCATAGGGCAGGCCTTGGTAAACGGCAACCCGTCCGTCGGGCTCGACGCCGATGAAATGAGCGGTCGAGACGGTGAAGACGCCGAGGCCCACGAGCGTGAGCAAGAACGCGAACGCCAGGGCAAGCAGAGTTATGCGCCGCGAGCGTTGGCTGCGCAAGCTCTGCTTCGGCTCGAGCTTGAGCACCGGTACCGCGTCTACCTCGCTGAGCGTCTTGGCGCTGTCGGGCTCCTGAGCAATCGAGCTCTCGGGCTCTGGCTCGCCAACCTCCGGCTCGAAAAGGACGACGGTGATGTTGTCCTCGCCACCGGCCTGGTTGGCCGCCGCGATCAGCTTCTTCCCCGCGTCGTCGAGGTCGCCGCGGGCCGAAAGGAGCAGGCGCGCGATCTCCTCGTCGGAGACCATCGAGGTGAGGCCGTCGGAGCAGAGCAGGAATATGTCGCGGTCTTGCGCTCGGAGGGAGAGGACGTCGACCTCGACTTCGGAATCGGTGCCGAGCGCACGCGTGATGACGGAGCGTCGCGGGTGGCTCTCGGCCTCTTTGGCCGAGAGGCGTCCGCTGCGAACGAGCTCCGCGACGAGGGAATGATCCTGCGTCAGCTGCGTCAGCTGATCGTCGCGCAGAAGGTAGGCGCGAGAGTCGCCGACGTGCCCGATCGTCACGACGCTTCCTTCCACCAGCGCGACGGTCATCGTCGTGCCCATGCCGCGAGCGGAGGCGTTCTCGCTCGAGTAGGCGTAGACGCGACGGTTTGCTTCGCGGATCAGCTCGACGGTCTGCTCCGGCGAGGAAAGGCCTCCGAGCTCCTGCTCGCGCAGCGACTCGGCGGCAAGCCGGGAAGCGACCTCTCCGGCCTGTGCGCCCCCCATTCCATCGGCGACGGCGAAGAGCGGCGGCTCACAGACGAAGGCGTCTTCATTTCTCCGCCTTCTGCGGCCGGTATCGGTGTGGGCGCTTGAAGCGATAACGCTCATCGCTCGTAACGGAAATCCGTTTCGCCGATACGCAGGACGTCCCCCGGCAGCAAACGCCGGCTCGAGGTCAAGCGTACGCCGTTGACGAAGGAACCGTTGGTCGAGCCGAGATCCTCGACCCAGACGCCGTCGCGGCGCGGATCGATCAGCGCATGCTTGCCCGAGGTGAAGTCGTCTTGATCGAGCTGGAGCTCGTTGAGCGGCCCGCGTCCGATCGTCAGAGCCTCGTGCGTCAGCTCGACTCGCTGCCCCTCCTCGAGATCGGGGCTCGAGATGACGACGAGCGTGCCCGGTCGAGGCGCGCGCTTTTCGTGGCGCTCGGCCATCGGCGCGAGCACGAAGCTTTCTTGAGGCGCTCGCATCTCGCGGCTGGCGGCGCGAACAATCCGCCAGATGAACAGGTAGAGCAAGAGCAGAAAGGCGATCTTGAGCGCCAGTAGAACGGCGTCGACCGAGATTGAGGCTAAAGCCACCGTCACTCCCGAACGAAAGTCAGCTCAATCGGTCCGATAGCGATCGTGTCTCCCTCGGAGAGGCGGACGTTACTGACTCGCTTGCCGTTCAACTCGGTGCCGTTGGTCGAGCCGAGATCGATCAGCGCGAAACCTCCGCTGCCGTCAGGTCGCACCTCCGCGTGCCGGCGAGAGACGTTTGGATCGGCGATGTGGATAGCGCAGTCGTGGGAACGTCCGATGGCGATCGTCTGGTTGCGGAGCGGATGACTCTTGCCCTCGAGCAGGAGCGCGTAGGTCGGTATGTCCGCCTCGAGCGGGATGTCCGGCGTGAAGGCCTGAGTCTCCAAGACGGGAGGAGCCGGTTGGAAAACGGGTCGGGGAAGCGGCTCCTGAATTGGCACGCTGCGCGAGGTGCGAGCCATCTTGGCCGCGATGCCGAAGACGCCGATCTCCAGGTCGTCGTCGGTCTCGATTCGAACGAGCGGCGCCGAGGGCAAGGCGTAGCGCTCACGCTGGGCATGCTCGCCCAGGTATTCCTGCAGCTCGTTGCAGAGCGCCTCCTCGTAGCTCGAGAACTGATCTCGGTCCTGCGGCGAGAGATAAACGGTGTACTCGTTCGGCACGTAGACGCGCGTCACCGAAGCTGTGCGGTGCTCGTCCATCTCCTTGGCAAGCTTGCGCGCCAGCTCTACCGGCTGGACATGCGCACGGAAGGCCTTTCCGAAGGCTCCTTCGAAAATCGCCTCGATCCGTCGTTCGATGCTTCGTAATACGGCCATCAGTTGTCTCTTCGCTCTGTGAAGCGTAACCGCTGAGCTGGAATCGCCCCCCTCTCGTCAAACAGCGATTCGATCTGTATCGAGCAACTGCGTCTGAGTTGGTGCCGCAATGATCGGTTGTGCGGAGCTTAGCGACGCGGGTACGAACGCGAGTACCAGCGCAGTGAGCCAGGCGCCGATAATCACCGGAGCAGCCGCAACGCTCGGGAAAGGCAGAAGCGCGGCGACGATCATGCCGACTCCGAACACAACGCCTCCCCAGCGCCTCGATCGACGTGCCAGAGGAAGCAGGGCGGCAGCGACTGCGAGCAGGAGCCCGAGCCAGAGCAGGGCGGGCCTGTCGACGACCGCCCTCATCAGCGCTCCGCAAACGCTGGTGAGTTTCGCACTTCCCTCGATGCCCAGGCCGAGGGGCGCTCGACCACCGGTGAGCGGTAATCGACCGCTACCCATTCCGTTGGCGATCAGGGCGAGCAAGAAAGCGCCGAGGGCGGTCAGCGCACGCCGGAGGCCGCCGCGGATGGGAAGAAGTACCAGCGGAAGCAGAAAGAGCGCGCCCAGCGCCGCTGCGATAGGGCCCAGAAGCGGCAACTGAGTGGTTAGAGGCTCGTGCCTATTGAATGCCAGCCAGCAGGTCGCGGCGAGTGCGAAAGCCAGAGCGAGCCCCAGCGAGTAGTTTCCGAGCGGCAGTAAGAGCAACGAAAAAGCGACGGCGCTTCCCCGGAGAGGTCGCGACAGAGAGATAAAGCCGGCCAGCAGCGCCAGCGGGACCTGGGTGTGAGCGGGGTAGAAGGGGAACAAGCTTGTGCCCCAAACGACGAAGGCTGCGCAGGCCAGGGCGTGCGCGATCCTTGCCGGATTGGGCCGACGAAGCTTGCGCGCCAACGGCTGTTTGGGCCTGACCCGCCTTTCCTCGCCATGCGTAAGCACCCGGCGTAATACGCGAGCGAGATCGCCGGCACTGGGACGATTCTCCGGGCTCTGAGCGAGCGCGCTCTCGACCGCCGCCAAGAGAGGTCGTGGCAAGTCCGGGCGCATCGTCGCGAGCGAAGGCGCCCCGGTCTCGATTCGGCGCGCAGTCTCGAGCATCGATCCCGCCCAGAAGGGGTGCCAGCCCACGAGCGCTTCCCAGAGCGCGACGCCGACCGACCAGATATCTGTAGCGGCGGTCGACTCTCCGCCCGCCAGTCGCTCGGGCGAGATGTAGGCGAGAGTTCCGGGAATATCGCCAAGCTCGGTGAGCGTCTCGGCCTCGGCGAACTGCGCCAGGCCGAAGTCGACCAGCCGAACGTCGATCTCCGTCTCGTTGGCGAGCAGGATATTCGCCGGCTTGACGTCGCGGTGGATGATTCCGTGCGAGTGGGCGTGCTCGAGCGCCTCGAGAACCTGGGCGCAGATCTCGATTGCGCGCCGGTCGTCGATCTCGCCGTCGCGCAGCGCCTGGCGCAGGGTCTTTCCGGACACATGCTCGTAGGCGATGTAGACGTGCTGATCGTCGTAGCCGAAATCGAGCGGGCGTAGGCAACGCGGGTGTCTGAGCCGGGAAGCCGCTTCGGCCTCTCGCTCCGCTCTCGACCCGGCTTTGCCCTCGCGCGCGACGATCTTGAGCGCCAACTCACGCCCGCTCTTCTCGTCGCGGGCGAGCCAGACCGAGCCGGATCCTCCGCTTCCGATCGGGCTCAAGGGCCGGTAACGGCCGAGAACGAGCTCGTCGCCGGCCGCTGTAGTTACATCACCCATCAGCTCTCGTCGTTAGCCGTTACAGGAGAAACTCCTGCGATAGCCAACCTCGCGCTAAAGCGAAACCTTGTACAGTGGGCTTCTCGCCAGGCTATGAGCGAGCACGACGACATCGATTTCGATTTTTTCGGGGACTCTGAGCCCGAGCCGCCTAAGAAGCGTCTCGTACGGCGCCCTAGTGGCCCACGCGACGGCGGCGGTTCACCCCCGCCCAGACGTCCTGCGGTCCCTCCGCACGGCGGCACACCGGCGGTGCGACTGGTTTCGCTGATCGCCTTTGCGATCGCGCTGATCCTGATCCTCATCTTCGCGGTGAGAAGCTGTGAGTCGTCGAGCGAGAACGCTGCTTACAAGAACTACATGGACGAGGTTGCGAAGATCGCGAGCTCTTCGCAGAGCGCGGGGAAGTCTCTCAGTGCGCTGCTCGACAAGCAAGAGCTGAGCGAGTCGGTAGTCGAGACAACTCTGAAAGGGCTGATCAGCCAGGAGGGAATCGACGTTCAGAACGCGCAGAAGCTGACGCCGCCCGGGCCCTTGCGCAACGAGCACGAGCAGATGGTCGAGGCGCTGCAGCTGCGCCAAAACTCACTGAGCGGCCTACTTGAAGTGTTCAAGAAGACGATGTCAAAGCACGGAAGTACCGCGGCGACCAAGGCTGGAGTAGCTCTTTCGCAACAGATGCTGAGGGGTGTGGCCAGCGACGTCCTTTGGCAGGACATGTTCGTTACGCCGGCGCAAGCGGTGCTGAAGCAGCAAGGTATTTCTGGTGTCGCGCCGCCAAGCTCGGTCTTCGTGGCCGATTCTCAACGCGCCACCTATAACTCGATGCAAGTCGTCTGGCAGCGCTTCCACGGAGTGCAGTCCACCAACACGAGCGGAACGGTCCACGGCACCAATATCGCCTACGTCAAGATCCTACCGAGCGGGACGATTCTCAATGCGGCCATTACTCAAACAATCAAGACAAGCGACCGCCTGGCCTTTGCGGTGGGGGTCGAGAACGGGGGCGACTATCTCGAGCAGAATATCGTGGTCACGCTCAAGATCGGTCAGACGCCCAATCCGATTGTGAAGAAACAGACGATCGCGAAGATCTACCCCCAGGCGAAGCAGGAAGTGGTTTTCAAATCGCTCAACATCGGCGAGCTGGCCAACAAAATCCCGGTTAGAGTCGACGTCGCCGCGGTGACCGGCGAGACGAACCTCGCCAACAACGTGGCTACCTACGAGGTCATGTTTACCTTCTAGCGCGGTTTATGAGCACCACTGCAATTCTCGCTATAGCGTCGGCAGCGCTCGCCTTGGTGGCGTTGGCAGTAGCTGCTTTCGCCCTGCTTTTTCTCCGCAGGCTGAGAACCGGCCAGTTGATCGTACTGGCGGACGGGAAGGCCGATTTGGTCGACTTCGCCGTCTCGCTGCAGGCCAGGATCGACGATCTACACAAGACCGTGGACGAGATTGCTTCGGCCCTGACGCGGGTCGACAAACGCTTCGACGGAGCTCTTTCGAACGTGGCCTTGATTCGCTACGACGCCTACGGCGACAGGGGCGGACAGCAGTCTGCGACCGTCGCGATGCTCGACAGCTCTCGTAGCGGCGTCGTGCTGAGCGCGATTCAGGGTCGCGACTCCGCGCGCATCTACTTGAAAGAGCTCGATCGAGGCAACTGCGCCATCACGCTGTCGCCGGAAGAGGAAGAGGCCATCCGGCGGGCAATGGCGCGCTAGAAGCCTGTTCCGATAGGCGCGCGTATCCAGGTGTGTCTTTACCGGCACGGCTCTAGATGCCCGCCGGGAACGCCTACGCACGCAGGCGGCGCTGCTACATTGCTTCGAAGGTGCAACGGGTTCTTGTGCTCAACTCCAGCTACGAGCCACTCAACGTGTGCACCATGCGGCGAGCCTACGTATTGGTCTTCAAGGGTCGGGCTGAGGTAATCGAGAAGCACGCTCAGCCGCTTCACTCGGCCAGCGACACCTTCCAGCGGCCGCACGTCATCCGGCTGCTCACCTATGTGCACGTGCCGAGGCTGGCGAAGCGAAGGATCTCGCGACCGGTGCTCTTCGCGCGCGACGGTTGGCGCTGCGGTTATTGCGGCTCGAGCACCGGCAAGCTCACGCTCGACCACATCGTTCCGCGCAGCCGCGGCGGCGAGTCGGTCTGGGAAAACGTGGTCGCCTCCTGCGCGCCGTGTAACCGGCGCAAGGGCGATCGTCTGCTCGCCGAGACCGAGATGGCGCTGCGCGTTAGGCCGCGGCCACCGGCGCCGCTTGTCTTCATCAAGCTCGCCGCGGCTTCCGTCCCGGCCAACTGGCGGCCGTATCTCCAGGGCTACGGGGTGTCTTCGGCGGCCTGATTGTCGATCGCGGCGAGCGCCTCGGCGAGCGTGAATCGCCCCGACCAGATTGCCGCTCCCGCAACCGCGCCTTCGCAACCGGCCGTACGGAGCTCGCGTAGATCGTCGAGCGTGGCCACGCCTCCGGCGGCGATCACGGGCAGGCGCGTGGCTTCGAGCAAGCTGTCGAGGAGCTCGAAATCGGGCCCGGCAAGAGAACCGTCGCGGCGCGTGCTGGTCACCAGCAAGCGGCGCACGCCGGCATCGGCGCAGGCACGAGCCAGGTCGGTGGCGTTCAACTCCGAGAGCTCGGTCCAGCCACGTAGAGCGACTTTTCCGTCGCGGGCGTCGATGGCCACGACCAGGTGCTCTGCGAAACGCGCTGCGGCTTGCTCAAGGAACTCGGGCGAGGCCGCTGCCGTACCGACCATCACGCGCGCCGCTCCGGCCTCGACGGCGGCCTCGATCGCCTCGAGCGAGCGATAACCGCCGCCGACCTGAAGAGGAACGGAGGCGGCAGTCTCGGAGATCAGGCGCACGAGTTCGACTGAAGGCCGGCCCGAAAAGGCACCGTCGAGGTCGACCATGTGGAGGAAGCGGGCGCCCTCGCCGACGAAACGCCTGGCCGCGGCGGTAGGGCTTCCGCCTTCGATGGTCACCTGCTCGCGGCGACCCTCGGCGAGCCGCACGCAGCGACCCTCGAGCACGTCCAGAGCGGGATAGACGATAAAGGACATGTTAATATGTTAACATGACATCTGAAGTGGACGAGATAACAAAATCCGATTCGGGCGAAGGCGAGGATATCCGCGAGCTGGACGCGCTGGCGGAAGCCATCCTCAGCCTGCGCAGCGGCGACGAGCTGACGCGCTTCCTGCGCGACCTCTGCACGCGGGCCGAGCTGGAGGCCCTCGCCCATCGCTGGCTGATCGCCCGGCTGCTGGAGGAGGGTCTTCCCTACCTCGCAGTCGCCGATCGCGCCGACGCTTCGACAACCACGGTAACGCGCGTCTCGCAGTGGCTCCACCATGGCGCCGGGGGCTATCGCCTGGCCCTTGATCGCACGAAAGCGAAGAAGTCGAGTCCTGGAAAGGCAGGTAAGCAGTGAAGCAGACAGGTCTTCGTACGGCCGGAGTCGGCGGCCGCCTCGTCGTCGCGGTTCCCTCGAAGGGACGGATGGCGCAGACGTCGCTCGAGCTGCTCGAGGCTGCCGGGCTAGCCTTCGAACTTGGCGCGCGCTCGCTGCACGTACCTTGCTCGAACGCCCCGGTCGAGCTTCTACTGGTGCGTCCGCACGACATTCCCGAGTACGTCCAGGACGGTGTTGTGGACGCCGGTATCACCGGCGCCAACCTGATCGCCGAGACCGGTTCGGACGTCGATACCCTGCTCGAGCTGGGCTTCGGCCGCTGCACGTTAGAGGCCGCGGTGCCCGAGGAGTCGACGTTCCAGAAGGTCGCCGAGCTCGACGGCCTGCGTGTTGCTACGGCCTATCCAGTCACGACCAAGGCTGCGCTCGAGCAAGCCGGGGTGACGGCAGAGCTCGTGCTGCTCTCGGGCTCGGTTGAGGCGGCGCCGCGGCTGGGGCTCTCCGATGCAGTGGTCGACCTGGTCTCGACCGGCTCGACCGCGGCGGCCAACGGACTGCGCCGAATCGGCGTCCTGGGCGAGTCGCAGGCGGTCTTGATCGGCAGCAAGCTCGATCTCGGCGAGCGCACAGAGATGCTCGAGCGGCTGGAGATGATGCTGCGCGGTGTAATCGCTGCCCGCCGCCGCCGCTATTTGATGCTGAATGCACCGGCCGAGAAGGTGGCCGAGCTCGAAGCCCTGCTCCCGAGCATGGGGGCGCCCTCGGTCGTCGAGCTGGCCGAGCAGGGACAGCTGGCGTTGCACGCGGCCGTCGATGTGGAGGAGATCTGGGATCTGCTGCCTAAGCTCAAGGCGGCCGGCGCCTCTTCGATCCTGGTCATGCACCTGGAAAGGGTGCTTCCGTGAGGGCGGCCGGGCTGGCCGAGATACTGCCGCGCGCGCTCGAGATCGTCGAGGATGTGCGCCTGCGCGGTGACGAGGCGCTACTGGAGCTGGCCGAGCGCTTCGACGGCGTGCGCCCGGCCTTCATCCGCGTTCCGAGCGAGGAGATCGAACGGGCGACGATCGAGGACGAGACTCTTGAAGCTCTACGCGAGAGCATCCGTGCCGTACGCACCTTCCACGAGCAGCAACGACCCGAGGGCTTCCGCTACTCGACCTACCCCGGCGTTGAGGCCGAGCGCCGTTTCGTTCCGCTCGACTCGGTCGGCGTCTACGTGCCGGGCGGCCTTGCGCCGCTGCCAAGCTCACTGGTGATGGGCGCCGTTCCGGCCCAGGCCGCCGGCGTGCGCAGGATCGCGGTCGCCACGCCGAAGGCCGATCCGACCATCCTCGCCACAGCGCGTGAGCTCGGCCTCGATGAGATCTATTGCGTCGGCGGTGCCCAGGCGATTGCGGCGCTGGCTTATGGAACCGAGACGGTCGAGAAGGTGGACAAGATCGTCGGCCCCGGACAGAGCTGGACGACTGCGGCCAAGCTGCTCGTCTCCAGCGTCGTCGGGATCGATCTTCCCGCCGGTCCGAGCGAGGTTCTGATCGTGGCCGACGAGAGCGCCGACCCGGTCTTGTGCGCAGCCGATCTGAAAGCTCAGGCCGAGCACGGCCCAGGCTCGGAGTCGCTGCTCGTGACGACGAGCCGGGGGCTGGCCGACGCGGTGCGCGAGCTGGTCGGAGCTAACGAGCAGATCCAGATCGAGCTGGTCGAGTCGCTCGAGCAGGCGATAGAGCGCTCGAACGACTACGCGCCCGAGCACCTCGAGCTGATGGTCTCTGACCCGGAGGCCGCGCTCGAGGACATTCGCCACGCCGGCGCGATCTTCCTCGGGCCGAACGCGCCTGCGGTGGCCGGCGACTACGCCGTCGGCACCAATCACGTTCTCCCAACCGGTGGACTGGCGAAGTCATGCGGCGGTCTCGGTCTCGAGGCTTTCTTGAAGCCGCTCGAGATCGTGCGCATCGACCGCCAGGGCATCGAGCGCCTGGCGCCGATCGTCGCCACGCTGGCCCGTGTCGAGGGCCTGACCGAGCACGCCGCCGCGGTAGAGGCTCGCCTGAAAGCAGCGGGATGATGAGCCCTACTCCTCGCCCCCTTCCGGACAGCTTCGCCGCCTACATATGGACCGAAACGGCACAGGATGTCGCGCGCCGGCGCGGCCTCGATCCGGCGGCCGTGATCCGCTTCGACGCCAACGTGCCGCCGCTTCCCGGCGTGCCGCGGATCCCGATCGGGGAGAGTTTCGCGCGCCTGAACGAATATCCGCCCGGCGGTTATCGCGAGCTGCACGCGGCCGCGGCCTCCTACGTCGGCACGCGGCCGGAGCAGATTGTGCTCGGCGCCGGCTCGGACTCGCTCATCCACCTGGTTGCCCGCACCTACCTCGGTGTGGGGCGAACGGCGGCGGTCGTCGATCTACCCACCTACTCGCTGTACGGAATCGCCTCTCAGATCGAGGGTGGCGAGGTCGTGGGCTGCTCGCTTGAGGATGCGCCCGAGGCTGCGGCCCAGGCCGCCGTCATCTGGATCTGCAATCCGCACAACCCGACCGGGAGCGTCTATCGCTGCGAAGACATAGTCGCGCTGGCCAAGCGGCGTCCCGAGTCGCTCGTGGCGATCGACGAGGCCTACGTCGAGTACGGCGCCGAGTCGATGGTGCCCTACCTCGACGAGGTGCCGAATTGCATTGTGCTACGCACGCTCTCCAAGGCCTTCGGCTTTGCGGCGCTACGTGTGGGTTACGCAGTTTGTGCGCCGGAGGTGGCGAGCGAACTACGCAAGCGCAGCGAGCCTGCGCCGATCTCGTCTCCCTCGGCCAGGATCGTCGCGGCGGCTCTGCGCGAGCCGAGGCTGGACGTCGAAGAGACGGTGCAGGAGCGCTCCCGGGTTCGCGAAGCCTTACTCGCCGCCGGCTACGACTGCCCGCCCTCGGCCGGGAACTTCCTCCTGCTCAGGGTCGAAAAGGCTGATCAGCTCGCGGACGAGCTGGAGGCGAAAGGCCTGGTACTACGCCGCTACCGAAACGGGCTGCGCTTCACGGTGCGCCTGCCGGCCGAGAACGATCGCCTGCTCGAAGCGTTGGGCGTCGCCGCGGCGCCCAGCGCGAGGCGCACGGGCCTGGTCGTCCGCACCACCGCCGAGACCGGCGTACGTGTCTCGCTCGCCCTCGACGGGCAGGGCAGGGCGCGGATCGATACCGGAGTCGGTTTTCTCGATCACCTGCTCACCCTCTTTGCCTTTCACGGTGGAATCGATCTCGAGCTCCTGGCCGGAGGCGATCTCGAGGTTGACGAGCATCACACGGTCGAGGACGTGCTGGCCGCGCTGGGCGAAGCGCTTGCCCAGGCGCTCGGGGCTCGCACTGGCCTGAGCCGCTACGGCTCGGCGACCGTGCCCATGGACGAGGCGAGCGGCACAGCCGCGGTCGATCTAGGCTCGCGGCCGCACGCCGAGGTGGCACTCGCCTTCACTGGCGATCGTGTCGGCGGATTGGCGTTGAGCCTGCTTCCGCACGCGCTCGAGCGCTTCGCCATGCAGGGCCGTTTCACGCTTCACGTCGAGGCCTCCGGAAAAGACGATCACCACGTCGCCGAGGCGGCCTTCAAGGCGCTTGGGCGGGCGCTGGCGGGCGCCTGCGCGAGCGCGGGTACGCAAGCAATCACGTCAACCAAGGGCGAAGCGTGAAAATCGTTCTCGCCGACTACGGCGCAGGCAACCTGCGCAGCGTCAGCTCGGCCCTGGCACGGGCGGGGGCGGGGGCGGAAACGGTCATCTCGCCCGACCCCGAGGTCGTGCGTGAGGCCGATCTGGCCGTAATAGCCGGGGTGGGACATTTGGGCGCCTGCGCAGAAGGGCTGCAGAAGACAGGCCTGGCCGAGGCGCTACGCGAGCGTGTCGTGGCCGATCGTCCCGTGCTCGGTATCTGCGTCGGCCTGCAGGTGCTGTTTGAAGAGAGCGAAGAGGGTGGCAAGGGGCTCGGCCTATTTCGCGGGCCGGTCGTCCGCCTTAAGGCGCGGCGCGTTCCTCACATGGGTTGGAACACGCTCAGTCTGCGCGGGACGCCGTCGATCCTCGACGGGCTCGACGGAGAAGACGTCTATTTCGCACACAGCTACAGCGTCCGGCCGCTCGAGGAGTTGCCCGGCGCCGAGGTCGAGCACGGCGGTCCGATCGTCGCCGCGGTCGAGCGCGGAGCGCTGGCCGGCGTCCAGTTCCATCCCGAGCGCAGCGCGAGAGCCGGTGCCCGACTACTCAAGAACGTGATCGCATGGTCAAGAAGCGCCTGATCCCCTGCCTCGACGTCACCAAGGGGCGCGTCGTCAAGGGCGTGCGCTTCGTCGAGCTGCGCGACATCGGCGATCCGGTCGAGATGGCCACGCGCTACTCGGAGTACGGGGCCGACGAGCTCGTCTTCCTCGACATCACGGCCACCGTCTTCGGCCACGCTCCGATCGTCGAGCTGGTCGAGCGCGCGGCGACCGAGCTGGAGATTCCCTTCACCGTCGGCGGCGGCGTCTCGACGCTCGGGCATGCGCGCAGGCTACTGCGCCTAGGCGCCGACAAGGTGGCCGTCAACCGGGCCGCGGTCGAGCGGCCGGAGCTGTTGACCGAGCTGGCCGAGGAGTTCGGAGCTCAGGCCGTCGTCTGCGCCATCGACTCGAAGAAGGTCGGGCCCGGCAAGGGCGAGGTGGTCACGCACGGGGCGCGCAAGCCGCGCGGGCTGGACACGATCGAATGGGCGCTCGAGGTCGTGGAGCGGGGCGCCGGCGAGATCATGCTCACCTCGATCGACGCGGACGGAACGCGCGCCGGCTACGACCTCGAGATCACCGGCCTGGTCTGCGACGCGGTCTCGGTACCGGTGATCGCCTCGGGCGGCGCCGGCACGGTGAAGCATCTGGCCGAGGCCTTCGAGGTCGGTGCCGAAGCGGCACTCGTCGCCTCGATCGTGCACGAGGCGCCCGAAGGGATTCCCGAGATAAAACGCGAGCTCGAGGAGGCAGGATGGCCGATGAGAATCTGAAGGGCGCGATCGTTCAGGACGCGGAGAGCGGGCGCGTGCTGATGCTGGCCTGGATGAACGACGAGGCGCTCAGGCTCACGCGCGAGAGCGGCCAGGCCTGGTTCTGGAGCCGCTCGCGCTCGGAGCTCTGGCACAAGGGCGGCACTTCCGGCTCTTTCCTCAACGTCGAGGAGTTGAGCGAGGACTGCGACGGCGACGCCATCCTGCTCAAGGTGAGAGCAGAGGGCCCGGCCTGCCACACCGGTGCCGAGTCGTGCTTCGCGCCCTGGCTCTGGCGGCGCGTGGCCGAGCGCGCCAAGGAGAGGCCGGAGGGCTCGTACGTGGCGAGCCTGCTCGACAAGGGGCCGGCCGGTGCCGCGCGCAAGGTGGGCGAAGAGGGCGTCGAGGTGGCTCTGGCGGCCGTTTGCGAAAGCGACCAGCGCGTAATCGAGGAGGTCGCCGATCTCTGGTTCCACAGCTACGTCTTGCTCGCCTCGCGCGGGCTCGACCCGGCGCAGGTCGAGGACGAGTTGAGAAAGCGGATCCGCTAAGGGGAGTTTCCAGGAAACGACGAGACGGTAAGTCCAGGAGACCTGCGCCGGTTGGCGAAGAAAGGGCCGGTAGTTGGCGTGTACGCTTGTAACGAGCGTTACGCTCCAGTTGCCCCCAATTGATCTGGACCGCTGTTCGCATGCCGAGAAAGGGCCAAGCAGTTGCCGACGACGCTTAGAGAGATTGCGAAGCAAACCGGGGTTTCGGTCTCGACTGTCTCGCGCGTCCTCAACGGCCACACCGGCGTGAGCGCCGAGGTGCGCGAACGCGTATTGAAGCTGGCGAACGAACTGGATTACACGCCGAACGCCGCCGCGAGAACACTCGTACTGCAGCGCTCGCGCCTGCTCGCGGTGGTCATCCGCACCGGCGATCATCGCGAGTTCCAGCACCCCTTCTACCAGGTCATTCTCGACGGGATCAAGCGGAAGGCCACGGAGTTCGGCTATGACCTCCTGATCCTCAGTCACGAGGGCATCGAGTACGGCGACGACAGCACCTTCTTCGTCGAGCGGGCGCGCCGTCACCAGGTCGAGGGAGCGATCTTGATGGGTGTGCGCGATCCCGACCTCGAGCTGTTCACCAAGTTCAAGATCCCGGCAATGACCGTGGATTTCGAGCCGCAAAGAGAGATCGAGGGCCAGTACGGAGTGGTCAAGTCCGACAATGTCGCCGGCTCCGAGATGGCCGTCGAGCATCTCTATTCGCTCGGTCATCGCCGTATCGCACACATCGCCGGTCTGCTGCACACCTCGGCGGCGCTCAACCGCCTGGCCGGTTATCGCACTGCGCTCGAGCACCTCGGTATCCCCTACCGCGATGATTATGTTGCCGAGGCCGATTACCGTTACGCGAGCGGCTGTGCCGCGATGCGCCGGCTACTGGCGTTACCCGAGCCCCCCGATGCCGTCACCACCTCCAGCGATATGTCGGCGCTTGGCGCGATCCGGGCCATCCGCGATTTTGGCCTCAGCGTTCCCAAAGACGTGGCCATAGTCGGCTACGACGACATTCTCTTCGCGTCGCTGTCCACGCCGACGCTGACGACCGTCCGCCAGGACATGGGGCAGCTCGGAGAACTGGCCTGCGGCGCGCTGATCGAGCTGTTCGAGGGGAGAGCTCACAAGCTGCCGAAGCTGGTGCTACCGGTCGAGCTCATCGTGCGCGAGTCTTGCGGCGGTGGCGGTGCGGATACAGCCGACACACTCGGTATCGGGCTCGACGCGGTGCTTTCACGCGAATAACCGCGACCGGCTTTCGCTCTCGTATCGAAGAGGGCTCTAGGCGGGCAGCGGCTCGTCGCGCCTGATATCGAGCGGGTACCTGGGCTCGGGCGTGCTGCTGCGCTCCACAGCCAGGAGAACGCGACAGGGCGCGCGCCGCAGCACGTGCTCGCTGGTCGCATCCAGCGGCATGCGCTGGCTCTGGCGCCGAGACGGGGGTCGGTTGGCCGGGAGGATGACGATCTCCGCGTGGTGGTGCCTGGCTTCGGCGACGATCGCCTCACCGGCGCTGCGCGTCCGAATGAGGCGCGGTCGGACACTGACGCCGTAGCCGGTGGCGGTCGTCTCGGCCTCGTCGAGCAGCTCGTCAAGTCGTTCTTCCTCGGGCAGTCGCGCCCCGATCGGGCTGCCGAGCGGAACCTCTAGCGGCGCCACGATCGTGATCAGCGAGCGCCGCTCGGCGGCGAGCTGGCAAGCGATGCTCATCGCCGTGGCCACGTCTGCGTCGGCGAAGATGGGTACGAGGAGCTGTCGGTACTCGAGCTGCCAGGGCAGGATCTCGGCCGGCGCATGCACGGTCTGGCGCAGGGGAATCCGAAGGACGCGTTTTCGATAGACGATGAAGAGCGTGAATCCGGCCAGTAGCCAGCCCATGCCGGCAATACGCGTGCTCGATTCCTGGATCGTGATCGAGAACCAGGCTGCCGCGGTCCCGAACAGGCCGATGATCGCGAACAGTGGCCAGTCCACGCCGCGGAAGCGGAAGTTGGGTCGGGCCTTGTAGGTCAGCTCGGCGTCGCGGTAGCGGTAGCGCAGCGCGATCAGCGAGATGTTGGCGATGGCAAACGAGAGCATCGCTCCGAACGAGTACATCGTTCCGAGGAAGTTCACTTCCTTGTCGTGCAGCACTAGACCCGGCAGCATCAGCAAAATCGGGAAGGTCGCCGAGAAGAAGGTGAGCGAGCGCCACGGCGTATGCAGGCGTGGATGCAGTCGCCGGAAGAACTCGGGAATCTGCCGGTAACTCGACATCGCGTAGCTCACCCGCGAGGAGCCCATGATGCCGGCGTTGGTACCGATGATCAGGATCGTCCCTGCCAGCACGCCGACGTAGTAGCGCAGGATCGTGTGGAACACGCCGTGGAGCCCGAGGCCCGAGACAATTCCCAGCACCGGGTCGCTCGCAAAACCGCCTTTCCCCGGCGGCAGGCCGAGGAGCGTCTGGTAATGGCCGTTCTTGAACGTGACCGGCAGCGCCATCAGGGCGATCAGCGGAAGAGTGAGATAGATCGCGAAGACCGCGATGCGCAGCATGTTGTAGGCACGCGGGACGTCGCGCGGCGGATCGCGTGTTTCCTCGGCCAGGTTGGAGATCGTCTCCAGACCGGTGTAGGCGATCATTGCGATCGGAACCGCGAGCAGGAAGCCCGACCAGTGCGGCGCGACGCCGAGGTGGACGTTCGAGATCAAGATGTGCGGCCTGAAGATCATCACACTGCCGAGCCCGACGAGCAGAACCTGAGTCGAGAAGTCGAGGACGGCCAGAACGATGTTCAGCTTGACGGCCTCACGCAGGCCGAGGATGTTCACCCCGACGAGCGTCAGTACCAGAGCGGCGCCGAAGATGATGTCCCAGGGCGGCGTCCGGAGCGGGCTCCAGAACACCGACAGGTAGTGGGGGACGAAGTAGGCCGAGATCGAGATCGTGACGACGTAGTTGAGCATCTGGCCCCAGGCCGCCAGGAAGCTCGCCACCTCATTGAAGGCGTGGCGCGCGAAGCTGGAGGAGCCACCGGCCTCCGGATAACGAACCGTGCCTTCGGCGTAGGTCAGCGACGTCGTCAGGAAGAAGATGCCGGCGATGATGAAGACGATCGGCGTCAGGCCGAGCGCGAGTGCCGCGGTAACGCCCAGCGCGTAGTAGATCGAGGAACCGACGTCGCCGTACGCGGTCGACGAGAGAGCGGGTGAGCCGAGCACCCGTTCGAGTCCGTGTCGGCTTCTGCGAGAGGGCACGAGCGCACTTTAACGGCGAACCGGGTTGGTCAATGGAGTAGCGACTGATCCGGTGCGTTCAGCAGATCCGCGGCAGCGGATCGCCGGCCAGCATGTCCACCACGCGGCTACCACCGAAAGCCGTCTGCAGCAGAACGAGCCCTTTCGGCTCGGGCTCGACCTCTCCGACGATCGCGGCCTCGGCGCCGAGCGGGTGCGCTCGAAGCAGGGCCAGCGCATCCTCGGCCCGGTCGGGCGCGACGACGGCGATCAACTTGCCCTCGTTTGCTACGTAAAGCGGGTCAAGCCCGAGGATCTCACAGGCGGCCGCAACCTGCTCGCGCACGGGCAGCGCCTTCTCCTCCAGCAGCACGCAGAGACCACAGGCCTCGGTCAGCTCGTTCAGCGTCGTCGCCAGGCCGCCGCGGGTGGGGTCGCGCAGCCAGCGCAGATCATCACCCAGCGCGAAGAGCGACTCGGCCAGCGGGAAGACCGAGGCGCTGTCGCTCTCGATCTCGACTTCCAGCTCCAGGTTGCCGCGGGCGATCATCACCGCCATGCCGTGGTCGCCGAGCGTGCCCGAGACGAGCACCTTGTCACCCGGGCGCACTTTCTCGTCGCCGAGCGCCACGCGCTCGTCCATGAGTCCTACGCCCGAGGTGGTCACGGTCAGCCCGTCACCGCGCCCGCGCTCGACCACCTTGGTGTCGCCGGCCGCGACCACGACGTTCGCCTCACGTGCTGCCTCCGCCATCGAGGCGACAATTCGCCGAAGGTCGGCCACCGGCAACCCTTCCTCAAGCACGAACGCGGCGGATAGAACCAGCGGCCGAGCCCCCGAGACGGCGATGTCGTTGACGGTGCCGTTCACCGCCAGCGAACCGATATCCCCGCCGGGGAAGAAGAGCGGCTGCACCACGTGCGCGTCGGTGGTGAAGGCGAGCTTCGTTCCGCCCGCCTCGATCAGCGCCGCGTCGCCCAGCGGCTCGAGCAGCGGATTGGCCAACTCCTCCAGGAAGAGCGCCTCGATCAGGTTGTGCGTTGCTTTGCCGCCCGCGCCGTGCACGAGCGTGATGCGCTCGTCGCGCAGGCGGGCCTTGCGGCGGCGCGCCCCGACCCGGTCTTCATTCGGTCGATTGCTCACGCATGCACGCTAGCGCGACGGCTCGCCGCGTGATCGGTAAACCCGCGCTCGCTGCTTGTCCGCAAGACTCGTCGAGAGCGAGGCCGCTAGAAAGCGGTTATCACAGAGACAGCGATCGAAGCGAGATCAATTCCGGGACATTGATAGAGGATTCGGTGCCACGCGATCGTCGAACCGACATCACGTACAGCCAGAGGCGCTCCCCCTGACTCTGACAGCGTAGATTCGCCCCCCGTGCTTGATCGCATCTTGACTCAGACTCGGAGATCTGCGGAGCCGGGCGACATAGATCGGCATTGAAGCAGGATGGCCCAACGGGGCGTGGTTATAGGCGCGGAACTTGTTGACGATCAGTATCTGCGAGTCGTGCCTGTGAAGCCAGCGAGGCCCGTTTGAATGGTCGTAAGAGATGAGAAACGTCGGGATCGGGCACGATAGGGCGCCCCGGCGCGGCGCGGACAGAGTGACCCTCTCAGGTAAATACCACCCTACTGGAGTGAGTATGCCGTGAGGTGCGGGTCCGAAGTAGATCAGGTCTTCGTTTGATCGCCAGCCGTCTCGTACGAGAACATTGGCGATACCCTGATAATCTGCCCGGCCCCAAACGCGGTCTACCTTGCTTAAGGCGTGGATCAGCACACCTGCGGTCAATACCATCGCTACAAACGAGTATCGGCGCGGCAAGGACGAGAGAGCCGCAGCGAGCGCTATCGCGGCGAACGGACCTGCGCCAAGGAGATTGCGCGCGTTGAAGATGTGCTCGCCGAAAGCCCACAAGACAGCCGCGGCGGCCACCGGAAGGATAGCGAGCTCTGCACAGAGCAAGCCGTCCGAGCGCGGCGCGAGGGAAATCTCCCTCGGTCTGCGGACGAGCAGCCAAGCTCCGGCGAGAACGAGGAGGAGGACAGCAAGTCGCCCGACGGTGTTGAAAGTGGTGTCCTGACTGAAGGTGCCGAAGATGTGTGCGTAAACAAACAAGACTCCCCGTGGATGGAACGGCCCCATGCGCGAATAGAGCTTGCGCCCGTACTGGTGCAGAAACGAAGGCAACCAAGCGAGAAATGGAAGCAGCCCGGCGCACACACTGGCTGTTACCGGCCAGCGATAGCTCGCGCTCGGACGACGAGCCCACACCCAGCAAAGGCCTGCGAGCAGGGTGAAGAAAAAGAAATAGTGAGTGAAAGAACCCAGCATCACTACTCCCGCAAGCGCAGCCAGGCGCCGTCTGCTCGGCGTGGCAGCCGATCTTTCGAGAGCGATGGCGAACGCGATAGAGACCAATGTCAGCAGGGCGTACGCGCGAAGCTCGGCTCCGTGTTCGACGAATGCCGGGCCGAGAGCCACCCCCGCTCCGGCAAGCGCAGCTCCCGGGAGTAGAAGGATGCGGCGGGCATAGATGAGCGTGAGCGCTGTCGCGGCCGCACTGAACAAGATGGACAGCCAGCGAAGCGTCGCCACGTCGCCGGAACCCGATCCAGTGACTTTCTCCGTGACCCAAGCGATCGTGTACCACGCAGGCGGAGTTGACTCCGTACGGCGAACCTGTGCGAGCATCTTCGGTAGCGTCGGTTGGGTGACAACCCGTGCCGAGGCGACCTCGTCGAGCCAAAGGGACTGGTGGAGCAACGGGAGCCTCGCCGCCACCGTCAGTGCGATTAGAAGAAAGAGAACGACTATGAATCGGCGATCGGCGCGCAAAGAGGTTACCGCAGCCATCGCGGTCGCAGTTTACCGAGTTGTGCGCGCGGGTTCGCCGAGTTCCATCGCGCCGAGCGTCCTGAGGTGCGAGTCGCTCAGGCGCGCTTCGGCCTGTTCCGCCCGTAGTGGTAGTAGGCGGCGCAGGCGCCCTCCGAGGAGACCATGCAGGTGCCGATCGGGCTTTCCGGCGTACAGGCGGTGCCGAAGACCTTGCACTCCCAGGGCTTGACCAGGCCGCGCAGCACCTGGCCGCACTGGCAGGCCTTGTGGTCGGGGACGCTGACTCCGGGCACGTTGTAACGATGTTCGGCGTCCCACACGGCGAACTCCTCGCGCAGGCGCAGCCCGCTCTTCGGGATCGAGCCCAGTCCGCGCCACTCGAAGCTTTCGCGCAGCTCCATCGTCTGTTCGATCGCCTCCAGAGCGCGCGGATTTCCCTGCTCGCGCACGACACGTGTGTACTGGTTCTCGACCTCGGCGCGACCGGCGGCGAGCTGGCGCACCAGCATAAGCACCGACTGCAGGATGTCCAGTGGCTCGAAGCCGGCCACAACGACCGGGCGCCCGTACTCGGAGGCGATGAAGTCGTAGGGGTGTGAGCCGATCACGGTCGAGACGTGGCCGGGGGCGATCAGCCCGTCCAGGCGCAGCTCGGGCGCGTCGAGGATCGCCTTCAGCGGCGGCACGATCGTGACGTGGTTGCAGAAGATGGTGAAGTTCTCGATCCCTTGCGCCCGGGCCTGGAGAACCGTCACGGCGGTGGAGGGCGCCGTCGTCTCGAAGCCGATGGCGAAGAAGATCACTTCGCGCTCGGGGTTCGCCCGCGCCAGCTCGAGCGCGTCCAGCGGCGAATAGACCATGCGCACGTCGGCTCCTCGCGAGCGCGCATCGAGCAGCGAGCCCTTGCTGCCGGGCACGCGCATCATGTCGCCGAAGGTGGTGAAGATGACGTTCGGCTCGAGCGCCAAAGAGACGGCGTCGTCTACGCGCCCGACCGGGATCACGCAGACGGGGCAACCCGGCCCGTGCACCAATTCGAGCCCTGCGGGCAGAAGCTCGTCGATCCCGTGCTTGTAGATGGCATGCGTGTGGCCGCCGCAGACTTCCATCAGCGCCAGCTCGCGCCCGGGCGGCATCGTCTCGGCCAGCTCCGCGGCCAGCGCGCGCGCCAACTCGCCCGAGCGGAACTCGTCGACGTATCTCATGAGGCCCTCATGAGGCTCTCACGCGGCGCCTTCCCCGCTCGCGCGGATCTGCGCCTGCTCGCGCTCGTAGGCCTCGCCCATCTCACTGAGGAGCTGCAGCGTCTCTCGCGCCTGTTCCTCGTCGAGGCGGTCGAGCGCGAAGCCGACGTGCACGAGCACCCACTCGCCCACCTGCGCCTCGCCTTCGAGCAGGGCGCAGGAGACGATTCGGCGCACGCCGCCGATCTCGGCCTTGGCCGTCTTGGCGCGCGGGTCGACGATCTCGACGATCTGGGCTGGAATTCCTAAGCACATGAGCTATCGGCCCATAGCGTATGCAGCGATCGCCGCCTGGCCGAAGGAGATGCAGGCATCGTTGGGCGGGAGCAAGGAATGAGCGAGGACGCGGAAGCCGCGCTCTTCCAGGCGCCGGCGCACGCTCGCGAGCAGGCGAAGGTTCTGGAAACAGCCGCCCGAGAGGACAACCGTCCTCGGCTCGGCGGCGCGGGCGCAGGCTTCGACGCAGGCGAGCGCGACTCCCTCGTGGAAGGCGGCTGCGATCTCGGCCCGGTCGCGGCCGGCTGCGAGATCGTCGTGTACGCAGGCGATTAGATCGGCGCCGAGAATGTGTCCGTCCTCTTCGCGACACGGGTACGGCTCGGCCTCGACGTGCCCGGCCAGCTGCTCCAGCTCGATCGCCGCCTGGCCCTCGTAGCTGACTTTCTCGCGCAGGCCGAGCAGCGCCGCGGCGGCGTCGAACAGCCTGCCCGCGCCCGAGGAAAGGGGCGCGTTCACCTTCAAGCTCTCGCGCACGCGCGACCAGCCCGGGAAGGGAACCGGACGCTCGGCTCGCTCGAGATAGGCGGCCGCGATTCGCCAGGGCTCGCGCACCGCCGCCTCGCCGCCGGGCAGCGGCACGGGGTCGAGATGGCTCACGCGCTCGAAGCCGGCGAGGTCGCAGCGCAGCAGCTCGCCGCCCCAGATCGTCCCGTCAGGGCCGTAGCCGGTGCCGTCGAGAACGAGCGCCAGCGCCGGGCCGGTCTCGCCGTTCTCGGCCAGGCAGGCGGCGGCATGGGCGTGGTGGTGCTGCACTTCGACCAGCTTCAGCTCCTGAGCGCGCGCCCACTTGCTGGCGAGGTAGTCGGGATGGAGATCGCAGGCCAGAAGCTCCGGCTCGACTCCGAGCATCGCCAGGTAGAGCTCCAGATCGGTCCGGAAGGCGCTGTAGGCCAGTTCGGTATCGAGGTCGCCGAGGTGCGGCGAGAGAAAGGCCTGGTCGCCGCGGACGACGCAGAAGGTGCTCTTGAGCTCGGCGCCCGTTGCCAGCAGCGGCGCGCGGGCGCTGACCGGTAGGGGAAGTGCCATCGGCGCATAGCCGCGAGAGCGGCGGATCGGGAAGGCCGCGCGCACCACCGAGTCCTCGCAGCGCCGCTCGATCGGGCGGTCATGCGAGAGAAAGGCATCGGCGATCTGGCCCAGCCGGCGCTTGGCCTCCTCGTTCTCGAAGGCGATCGGCTCGTCGGAGATGTTCCCGCTGGTCATCACCAGCGCCCCGCCGAAGTCGGCGCAGAGTAGGTGGTGCAGCGGCGTGTAGGGGAGCATCAGGCCAAGCCACTCGGTGCCCGGCGCGACCGAGGCGGCGATCGGCGCGTCGGCGCGGCGCCGGGCGAGAACGATCGGGCGCTCGGCCGAGCGCAGGAGCGCCTCTTCCTCCGGCGCCAGCTCGACCAGCAGCTCAGGGCTGGAAGTCATCACTGCGAGCGGTTTCTCTTCGCGCCTCTTCCTCTCTCTGAGCCGGGCGACCGCCTGCTCGTTGGCTGCGTCGCAGGCCAGGTGGTAACCGCCCAACCCCTTGATCGCGACGATCTTTCCCTCGCGCAGGAGCGAGACGGCCTGCCCCGGCTCGAGCGAGAGCCTGGGACCGCAATCCGGGCAGCAGGTCGGCTCGGCGTGGAAGCGGCGGTTGGCCGGATCCTCATACTCGCGCCGGCAGGCCTCGCACATCTCGAACGAGGCCATGCTCGTGTTGGTGCGGTCGTAGGGGACGGAGCGGATGATCGTGAAGCGCGGTCCGCAGTTGGTGCAGTTGATGAACGGGTAGCCGAAGCGCCTGTCCTGAGGATCGAAAAGCTCGCGCAGGCAGTCGTCGCAGGTGGCGATGTCGGCCGGCACTAGTGCCGTTCGCGCGCCCTCGTCGGCGCTCTGCGCGATCGTGAAATCCTGCTCGCCGCGAGGCTCGATCTCGCTTTCTTCCAAAGCGGCAATACGGGCCAACGGCGGCGCCTGCTCGACCAGCGCGGCGGCGAACAGGTCGAGCTTTTCCGTAGCGCCCTCCACCTCGATCACGACGCCGCGGGCGTCGTTGCGTACGAAGCCGCCGAGCTCCTGGGCGCGCGCCAAGCCGTAGACGAAGGGCCGAAAGCCGACCCCCTGCACGATCCCGCCGACGCGCACGCGCCTTCGCTGCGCCACGCCCTGACCACTCTCAGATAAAGTCGTCACCGCTTCAGCGTAGATGTACGCTGCAGGCGCGGGCATCAGTGCCCCAACTCGGAGCGTGCGGGCTTTCCGCAAGCTCATCGGGCGGGGCACCGATGCGAGAGCGAAGGCGGCTCGAGAAAGTTTGCGTGCCGCTCTAGAGAAAGGGATTTACGCTGACGAGCGAACGAAAGGAGCAAGCCATGCGGGCCGTCCTCGCGCCCGAGGCGCTCGAAGCGATCGTCGACGTACTTCGCCGTCGTGATTGGCGCGTGGTTGCGCCGACCGTCAACGACAAGGCGATCGTGTACGGCGAGATCGCTTCCGCTGCTGAGCTTCCAGTTGGATGGAAAGACGTTCAGGCCCCGGGCTCGTACGAGCTCGAGCGCCGCGACGACGAGGCCCGCTTCGGCTACGCGGTTGGACCGCAGTCGTGGAAGCGCGAGCTACTCGCTCCGAGCGTGCGCCTACTTCAGATCAAGCGTGCGAACGGAACCCTCGAGCCGGCCAAGGACGCCGTAGATAGGAAGCGCACCGCCTTCTTCGGCGTGCGCCCTTGCGAGGTCGCAGCGATCAAGATTCAAGACCGCGTTCTCGTTGGCGGCCCCTACGCCGACGAGGATTACCTGGCTCGTCGCAAGGGCTCATTCGTCATCGCCGTCAACTGTGGCGAGCCCGCGGCGAACTGCTTCTGTGCCTCGATGGGCACGGGCCCCAAGGCCGAGGACGGATACGACCTCGTCCTGACCGAGATTCTCGACGGCACGCATCGCTTCCTCGCCGAGTCGGGTACCGACGAAGGCGCCGAGCTACTGGCCGAGCTACCGCAGCAGCCCGCGGCAGACGCCGATGTGACCGCCGCCGAGGCAGTCACCGACGCGGCCCGCGAGAAGATGGGAATCACGCTCGATCGCTCGGACGTGCACGACCTTCTGCTCGCCAACCTCGAGCACCCGCGCTACGACGACGTCGCCGAGCGCTGTCTGGCCTGCACCAACTGCACGCTCGCCTGCCCGACCTGCTTCTGCACCAACGTCGTCGACGCGAACGAGCTCACCGGCGCGGCCGGCGATCGAATCCGCGAGTGGGACTCGTGCTTCACGGCTCAGTACTCGGAGATGCACGGCGGCGGCACGCGCCGCTCGGTCAAGTCCCGCTACCGCCAGTGGTTGATCCACAAGCTCGCGACCTGGAATGACCAGTTCGACACGCAGGGCTGCGTCGGTTGCGGTCGCTGCATCACCTGGTGCCCGGTCGGAATCGATATTCGAGAAGAAGTTGCCGCAATCCGCGCGACTCAGGAGGCAAAGTCGTGAAGACACTGGATGCTGTAATCGCCGAGAGCCCGGTCTTCGCCGGACTCACACAGGAGCAACTCGAGTTCATCGTCGGCTGCGCCCAGAACGTTCATTTCGACGCTGGTCAGACAATCGCCAAGGCCGGCGACAACGCTGACGTCTTCTATCTCATCCGCATGGGCGAGGTCGCGCTCGACCTCGACGTTCCGAACAAGAAGTCGGTGCGAATCGACACCGTCGAAGCCGGACAGGTGCTCGGCTGGTCGTGGTTGATCCCGCCGCACGAGTGGAAGTACGACGTGACCGCGACCGAACTGGTGCGGGCAATCGCCTTCGACGGCGAATGTCTGCGCGGCAAGTGCGATTCCGATCCGGTGCTCGGTTACGCCCTTCTCACTCGTTTTTCCCAAGTCCTCGTCGGGCGCCTGCAGGCGACCCGCTTCCGACTCCTGGATATTTATGGCACAGACACTCACTGAGACCGCCGGCACGCTCGAGGCCATGATGCCCGTCCCGTACGCGGTGACGGCCAAGCGGCAAGACACGTACGACACCTGGACGCTCGAGCTGGAGCCCGTTGACGGCGCTCCTATCGTTCCAGGCCCCGGTCAGTTCAACATGCTCTACGCCTTCGGAGTCGGCGAGGTGCCGATCTCGAACGCGGGCAACTTCGAGACTGATGAGCGACTCGTGCACACGATTCGCGCGGTAGGCGCCGTGACCAAGGCGCTCTGCGCGGCAGAGATCGGCACAATCGTCGGCGTTCGAGGACCGTTCGGTAACACCTGGCCGATCAAGGAAGCCAAGGGCAAGGACGTGGTCATCGTGGCCGGCGGCATCGGTCTTCCGCCGCTTCGCCCGGCCATCTACCACGTGCTCAAGAACCGCGAGGACTACGGACGATTCGTGCTTCTTTACGGAGCCCGCACACCATCCGATCTGGTCTTCCTCGACGAGGTCAAGAGCTGGCAGAGCAACTACGACGTCGACCTCGACATCACCGTTGACGCCGGCGACACCGACTGGAAGGGCAAGGTCGGCCTGGTCACCAAGCTGATCCCGCCCGCCCAGTTCGACGCCGACGACGCCAGGGCGTTCATCGTCGGGCCGGAGATCATGATGAAGTTCGTCGCGCAGGAGCTGATGAATCGCGATCTGCCGGCCGCGGCGATCAACGTCTCGATGGAGCGCACCATGCGCTGTGGCGTTGGCCTTTGCGGCCACTGCCAGATCGGTCCGACCCTCGTTTGCCGCGATGGCGCCTGCTACACGTGGGATGAGGTCGAGAACCTCATCGCTGTAAAGGAGCTCTAATGGCCGATCTACCGACTATCGCCATCTGGAAGTTCTCGTCCTGTGACGGCTGCCAACTCACGCTGCTCGACTGTGAAGACGAGCTGCTGGGGATCCTCGGTCGCGTCCAGATCGCCTACTTCCCCGAAGCCACCCGGGCCGAGATCGAAGGTCCCTGGGACGTCTCGCTGGTCGAGGGCTCGGTCACCACGCCCGAAGAGGCCGAGCGGATCAAGGAGATCCGCGAGAAGTCGGGCCTGGTCGTGGCGATCGGCGCCTGCGCAACCGCCGGTGGCATTCAGGCGCTGCGCAACTTCGCCAACGTCAAGGAGTACGCCTCGATCGTCTACCCGCATCCCGAGTATCTGGAGACGCTCGCGACCTCGACTCCGCACTCCGATCACATCAAGATCGACCTGGAGCTGCAGGGCTGCCCGATCTCCAAGGCGCAGCTCGTAGACGCGCTTCTGGCCGTGCTTTCGGGCCGGCGCCCGAACGTGCCGACCGGCGCCGTCTGCGTCGAGTGCAAGCGGCGTGAGACGCCTTGCGTTCAGGTGCTCGGAACTCCATGCCTGGGCCCGGTGACGCAGGCCGGCTGCGGCGCGATCTGCCCGTCCTATGCGCGTGGCTGCTACGGCTGCTTCGGCCCCAAGGAATCCCCGAACACCGTCTCGCTGGCCAAGCGCTGGAGCGAGATGGGCGCGAGCGAGGGCACCCTGCTGCGCGCTTTCCGTACCTTCAACGCCAACAAGCCCGCCTTCCGCGAGGAGAGTGCCCGTCATGGCTGATGAGACCCGCACCATCAAGACCGATTACCTGGCCCGAGTCGAGGGCGAGGGCGGAATGCTCATTCGCCTCAAGGGAGGCGAGATCGAAGAGGTCAAGCTCAACATCTTCGAGCCGCCGCGCTTCTTCGAAGCCTTCCTGCGCGGCCGCTACTTCACCGAGGCGCCCGACATCACCGCTCGCATCTGCGGCATCTGCCCGGTCGCCTATCAGACCGCGGCGATCAACTCGATGGAGTCGATCTGCGGCGTCAAGGTCGAGCCCGAGATCAAGGAGCTCAGGCGCCTGCTCTACTGCGGCGAGTGGATCGAGAGCCACGCGCTCCACATCTACATGCTGCACGCCCCCGACTTCCTCGGCTATCCGAGCGCGATCGAAATCGCCGCGGATGCGCCCGAGATCGTCGAGACGGCGCTGCGCCTGAAGAAGATCGGCAACCACGTGATGACCGTCGTCGGCGGTCGCGAGATCCACCCGATCAACGTCAAGGTCGGCGGCTTCTACAAGGCGCCCGGCAAGGCCGAGCTGGAGGCGATGGTGCCCGATCTGGAGTGGGCGCTCGAGACCTCGCTAGAAACAGTCAAGTGGGCGAGCACGCTCGACTTCCCCGACTTCGAGATGGACTACGAGTTCGCCGCGCTCGATGCCGGCGGCGTCTATCCGATCGAGGGCGGCGAGCGCTTCGTCTCGAACCGCGGCCTCGACATCCCGATCGACGAGTTCTACGAGCACGTGGTCGAGGAGCACGCCAAGTACGCGAACGCGCTGCAAGGCCACCTGAAGGAGCGCGGCTCCTATCTCGTCGGCCCGCTGGCCCGCTACGCGCTCTGGTACGACCTGCTCTCCGACGAGGCCAAGGCGGCCGCCGAGGGAATCGGCCTGCCGAAGGTGGTCACCAACCCGTTCAAGAGCATCCTCGTCCGCGCGGTCGAGTTGGTCGAGGTCTGCGTAGAGGCGCTGCGGCTGATCCGCGAGTACGAGCAGCCGGCCGAGGCGAGCCTTGAGGTCGTGCCCAAGGCCGGAGCCGCCTGCGGCGCCAGCGAGGCACCGCGCGGAACGCTCTGCCACCGCTACGAGATCGACGACAAGGGGATCATCCTCGACGCCACGATCACTCCGCCGACGGCGCAGAACCAGCCCCAGATCGAGGCCGACCTGCGCGGCTTCGTGGGCCAGTTTATGGATCTTTCGAACGAGGAGCTGACGCTCCGCTGCGAGCAGGCGATCCGGAACTACGACCCCTGCATCTCCTGCGCCACGCACTTCCTGAACCTGGAGATCGAAAGAACTTGAGCGGAATCCTCGTCGTCGGCACCGGCAACAGCTGGCGCGGCGACGACGCGGTAGGACTGGAAGTCGCAAGCGCTCTGCGCGGGCGACTTCCAGAGTCCGTGCGCGTGCTCGCCACCGAGGCCGAACAGTCGAGCCTGCTCGACGAATGGGAGGGCTGCGACACGGTATTGATCGTGGACGCCGTCCACTCCGGCGCGCCGGCCGGGACGATTCACCGAGTCGATCTCAACGCCGAGGTCGTCCCGCACGCCGTGCTCCAGGGCTCGACCCACCACTTCTCGCTCGGCGACACGATCGAGCTGGCGCGCGCGCTCAAGCGCCTGCCGGCGAAGGCGCTTTTCCTCGGCATCGAAGGCGAGCACTATGCTCCCGGCGAGCCGCTCTCTCCCGCGGTCGCGGCGGCCGTGCCCGCTATCGTCGAGGAGATCACCAAGGAAGTCGAAACGTTGCTGAACGGAAACTGATGCACGAGCAGGCCACAATTCGCGACCTCGTCACGACCGTTCTCAACGTCGCGCACGAGAACGACGCCAAGCGCGTCGTCCGCATCAAGGTCAAGCTGGGCGCGCTTTCCCACTTCACGCCCGAGCACTTCGAAGAGCACTGGGTCGATGCCGCCGCCGGAACGATCGCCGAGGGCTGCAAGATCGAGGCCGAGCTATCCGAGGATCTGACCGACCCGAACGCTCAGGGCGTCGTACTCGAAGACGTCGAGATCGCGCTCGACTGAGGCCGGCGCACGCTGAGACGTCGCACTTTCGTCACAAAGGTCTATTGACACGCCGCGATTCCTCTGAACGGTGTCTGACACCTTGATCCGATGCGTGGTGAACGTCACACTTTCGGCACGAAGTACCCCTTGAAGTGAAGCCTTACCTCTGAACGGTGTCTGACACCGCGGGTACCCGCGCTCTTCTTTGGGACCGGTGCGAGACGTGCCCCAATCGCTTGCGTGATTCTCGAGGATATCGAGATCGCGCTCGAATAAATAAACGCGGCAAGGAGCGCTCGCCTAGCCGAGCATGAGTTCGTCGCTGAGCACGTCCTCGTCGTACAGCGCCCGGATGACCTCGTCCTGCTCGCGTATAACCACCGACAGCCAGTCGCTGAAGCCGGACAGCTTGCCGTAGAGCTTACGACCGCTCGTATCGAGATAGGCGACGTCGTACTCGTTCTCAGGGCGACCGGGCTCGACCACAAAGGACCACTCGTTGCCGTTCGCGTCAAGCCCGAACGGGATGAGGTTGCCATAACGAGTCTCACCGCCGTCGCGAAACGGGATCGTTTCGTCGGACTCGCCTTCGCGCGTAATGTCCTGGATCGCCATGATCTGCGTGTTGCCACCGCCGACGGCGCTAACCTCCTGAAGCTCGAAAAGGTACGCGCCATTGCTGTACTGGGTCACGAATTGCCTGTACGACTCCGGTAGTGGATGACCAATCGCCGCCTCGGTCTTCTCAACCTCGCCAATCGGCGCGGGTGAGTAGGTTTCGTGTTGGCCTTCGGTTCGCAGCTGCTTGAGTAGCTCGTCGATGGTCAATAGTGGCGCCGCCTTCCTCGCGCCGGTCTTAATAGCTATCTCGTCACCGCCAAACGATAACGGGTAGTACGGCAAGAAAGGGGCGCCGCCTCTCGGCGGCGCCCCAGTACTACCTCTGTGTCTCTACGTCGATTACTCGTGCGTCATGGCCTGGGCTTCGCGGAGCGAGAGCCCTGCCGCGGTGTTCGCCGCTTCGTTCAACGCCGCCTGCGCCGCGGCCAAACGGGCGAGCGGAACCCTGAAAGGCGAGCAGCTCACATAGTCCAGGCCGATGTTATGGCAGAAGGTCACGGAGACGGGATCGCCGCCGTGCTCGCCGCAGATACCGGTCGTGAGGTTCTCCTTCACGCTGCGACCGCGCTCCAGGCCCAGCTTCATCAAATCACCGACGCCGTCTTGGTCGAGCGAGGCGAACGGATTCTGCGCGATGACGCCATCCTCGATGTACTTGGTCAGGAACTTACCCTCGGCGTCGTCGCGGGAGATGCCCATCGTCGTCTGGGTCAGGTCGTTGGTGCCGAAGGAGAAGAAGTCGGCGTACTCGGCGATCTCGTCCGCGCACACGCAGGCCCGCGGTAGCTCGATCATCGTGCCGATCGGGAACTCTCCGGCCTCTTCCTCGGCGATGACCTTCTCGGTCAGCTCGCGCATGCGCTTGAGCTCCTCGGCGAAGCCGATCAGCGGATGCATGATCTCGGCCTCCGGCCGCTTACCGGTGCGCTTCTCTACGGCCTTGGAGGCCCGCACGATCGCCCGCACCTGCATCTCGTATATCTCTGGATAGAGGATGCCAAGGCGCGAGCCGCGGGTGCCGAGCATCGGGTTGAACTCGTGCAGCGCGATGATCCGCTCGCGGATGACCGGGTCGTCCGTCTCCTCCAGCTTGGGCAGGAACTCGTGCAGCGGCGGGTCGAGCAGACGGACCACGATCGGCAGGCCCTCCATCGCCTCGAAGATGCCCTCGAAGTCGGACTGCTGCATCGGCAGCAGCTTGTCGAGCTCCTTCTGACGATCCACGGTTGTCGTCGCCAGGATCATCTTCTGTACGACCGGGAGCCGCTCGACGGCCATGAACATGTGCTCGGTACGGCACAGTCCGATGCCCTCGGCGCCGAACTCGCGTGCCTTGGCCGCATCGTCGGGAGTGTCGCCGTTGGCCCGCACGCCCAGGCGGCGGAAGCTATCGGCCCACTCCAGGATGACGCGGAAGTCGTCGTTGATCGAGGGCGGGACCAGCGGCACCGCGCCGATGATGACGCTGCCGTTACCGCCGTCGATGGTGATGATCTCGCCCTCGCTGATGGTCTTGCCGTTCAGGCTCGCCTTCTTGGCGTCGAGGTCGAGCACCAGCGCCTCGCAGCCGGCGACGCAGGGAATGCCCAGGCCGCGGGCGACGACCGAGGCGTGCGAGGTCATGCCGCCGCGGGTCGTGAGTACGCCCTTGGACTCGAGCATGCCGTGAATGTCGTCCGGCGTCGTCTCGGGACGAATCAGGATGATGTCTTCCGTCTTCCCGAGCTCGGCGGCTGTATCGGCGTCGAAGATGGCCTTACCGCTGGCGGCGCCGGGAGAGGCGTTCAGGCCCTTGGCGGCTACTTCGATCTTGGCCTTGGGATCGATCATCGGGTGCAGCAGCTGATTGAGCTGATCGGGGTTGATCCGCTTGACGGCCTCTTCCTTGTCGATCAGGCCCTCTTCCACCATCGAGACTGCGGCTCTCAACGCGGCGCTGCCGGTGCGCTTGGCCGATCTGGTCTGGAGCAGGTAGAGCTTGCCCTCGTCGACCGTGAACTCCATGTCCTGCATGTCGTGGTAGTACTGCTCGAGCGTCTTCATCGACTCGACCAGCTCCTTGAAGGCCTGCGGGAAGGGCTTCTCCATCTGCTCGAGCGGCTGCGGCGTGCGGATGCCCGCCACGACGTCCTCGCCCTGAGCGTTGAGCAGGAATTCGCCGTACAGGCCCTGCTCGCCGGTGGACGGGTTACGCGTGAAGCAGACGCCGGTACCGCAGTTGTCGCCGCGGTTTCCGAACACCATCTGGCAGACGTTGACCGCCGTGCCGAGGTCGTGCGGAATGCCGGCGTGATCGCGGTAGACGCGGGCGCGCGGAGTCTCCCAGGAATCGAAGACGGCTTCGACCGAGTGCATCAGCTGCTCGCGCGGATCCTGCGGGAACTTGCGGCCCCTCTCCTTCTCGTAGATGGCGATGAAGGTGTCGGCCAGCTCCTTGAGATCGTTGGCATTGAGCTCGGCGTCGTTCTTGACCCCGCGCTTCTTCTTCATCCCGGTCAGTGCGTCCTCGAACAGGTTCGGCTCGATGCCGTCGACGACCTCGCCGTACATCTGGACCAGGCGGCGATAGCAGTCGTAGGCGAAGCGGGAGTTGCCCGTCGTCTCGGCCAGCCCGGCCGCCGCGGCGTCGTTGAGACCGAGGTTGAGGATGGTGTCCATCATCCCCGGCATCGAGACGGCGGCGCCGGAGCGCACCGATACGAGCAGCGGATCCTTCAGATCGCCGAACTTCTTGCCCGACTTCTTCTCGAGGCGAACGATGGCCTCGTCCACTTCCTTGTCCAGCCCTGTCGGAACCTTTCCCTCGCGCATGTACGCGCGGCAAGCATCAGTCGAGACGGTGAAACCGCCGCAAACCGGCATCCCGATCTGCGTCATTTCCGCAAGACCGGCTCCCTTGCCGCCGAGTAATGCCTTACCGCCCTCGGACGGTTGATCAAAATCCCAGACGTAGCGCATCTGTCTGTCCCTTTCTTCTCGTGTTTAAGCGTCTACGTCGAGTCTGTGGCTCTGTGGAAGAAGCCTGCCCACCCGATCGGTGGCATGGCAGCGCGGGCGCTCGGCCCGAAAGGCTCCCGATAAGAATGCGCACGCCAACCGCACTTCGGTGGCGCGCGAGCGAAGCGCCTCTGCGCTCATTTCTCCTGCCATAGTCACTACTCGACGATTGTTCGAACAACGCCACCCACTCGGGGTAGGCGTCCTCATGGCAAAGAAGTATCAAAGACGGCCCTGCGGCGGGCGGGAGAACCGTGCGGCGAAACGATTCTGCGGCTTCTTTGCGCGTCGTTTGCGGGTTCCTTGCGCGAATGCTGTGACGCAATTTTCTTGCGTACGGGCGCCGCCGCAGATAACCTCCGAAGCGGATGTTCATGCAAACGAAGAGCCAGACCCTCCTGCTTAGCTTGGCGACCGCCGGGTAAATAAACCCCGGTCCGGTCGCCTTCCGCCTCCACCGCCTTCGGGCCTGGGGGCTTTTTTGTGGCCGAAAATTGAACGAACGAGGAAATGAGATGAGTCGCATGCCAATCGCCAAGTACCGGCCTTATCCGCCGGTCGAGCTGCCGAACAGAACCTGGCCCTCGAAGGCCATCACCGAGGCCCCGATCTGGTGCTCGGTCGACCTTCGCGACGGTAACCAGGCGCTGATCGATCCCATGAACAGCTCCCGTAAGCAGCGGCTCTTCGACCTTCTGCTCGCCATCGGCTTCAAAGAGATCGAGATCGGCTTCCCGGCCGCCTCGCAAACCGACTTCGACTTCGTTCGCCAGCTGATCGAGCAGGATCTGATTCCCGACGACGTCGCGATCGTGGTGCTGACTCAGGCCCGTGAAGAGCTGATCAGGCGCACCTACGAGAGCCTGCGCGGCGCCAAACAGGCGATCGTCCACCTCTACAACTCCACTTCCGAGCTGCAGCGCCGCGTCGTCTTCCGCAGTGACAAGAAGGGCGTGGAGAAGATCGCGATCGACGGCGCCAAGTGGTGCTTGAGCGGCGCCGAGACCGTTCCCGGCATCGATATCCGCTTCGAGTACTCGCCCGAGAGCTTCACCGGCACCGAGCTGGAGTACTCGCTGGAAGTGTGCGAGGCGGTGCTCGACGTCTGGCAGGCAACGCCCGAGCGGAGGGCGATTCTCAACCTCCCGGCCACGGTCGAGATGTCCACCCCCAACATCTATGCCGATCAGATCGAGTGGTTCTGCACCAATCTCACCGGGCGCGAGCGGGCGATCATCTCTACTCACCCGCATAACGACCGCGGTACGGCCGTCGCCGCCGGCGAGATGGCGCTGATGGCCGGCGCCGAGCGGGTCGAAGGGACGCTCTTCGGCAACGGCGAGCGCACCGGCAACGTCGACCTGATCACGATGGCGATGAACATGTTCAGCCAGGGCGTCGACCCGAGGCTCGATCTCTCGGATATCGACGAGCTGCGCCGCGTCGTCGAGTACTGCAATCAGCTGCCCGTTCACCCGCGCCATCCCTACACCGGCGACCTCGTCTACACATCGTTCTCGGGCTCCCATCAGGACGCGATCAACAAGGGCATGGAAGCCTGGGCCAAGAAGCCGGAAGGCGAAGCCTGGGAGGTGCCCTACCTGCCGATCGACCCCAAGGATGTGGGCCGCTCCTACGAGGCGATAATTCGCGTCAACAGCCAGTCGGGCAAGGGCGGCGTGGCTTACGTGCTCAAGACCGAGCACCATCTGGAACTGCCGCGACGCCTGCAGATCGAGTTTTCCAAGGCGATTCAGAAGATCGCCGATAGCGAGGGCGGTGAGGTCATGCCTGAAGTGATCTGGCAGGCCTTCCAGGGCGAGTACCTGCAGCCGGTGCGCCCGCTCGAGTTGATCTCGCTCAGACATTTGGAGGGTGAGCCGGGGCACGATCGCATCGAGGCCGTGCTCCGCGTGGACGGAGTCGAGCGAACGATTGTGGGCTCGGGGCACGGGCCCGTCGACGCCCTCGTCGAAGCTCTCGGCGATGAGCTCGGTATCAGCGCTCGCATCCTCGACTACGCAGAGCATGCGATGCGCTCGGGCGCCGACGCGGCGGCGGCCGCCTACATCGAAGCGGCGATCGACGACGAGGTGTTCTGGGGCGTCGGCATCGACGAGAGCATCGTCGTGGCCTCGATGCGGGCGCTCATCAGCGCAGTCAATCGCAGCGCAGCGGCGTCGGCCTAGAGCGGAATGAGCTCGAAGAAGGGGTCGCTGCTCAGCGCTTGACCGCGAAATCAGCGGTCACGAGCATCACTGTGCGGCCCCTGAAGATCCCGGCCCCGTGAGCCGAGCGGACCACGCCGACACCGAAAACTCTCCAGCGCCGCGAGAGCAGAACGGCTCGGTGCTCCGGGCTGGCCAGCCAGCGCTCGACGATCTCGTGCGGCTTCACTCGGGGCTCCGTCCAGAAGAGGTTCTCGCCCGCCGCGACGGTGTCGCCATAAAAACTCTTCACTCGTGTGAGGAAGCTGGCGCCGTTGGCCGAGGAGTGCGCGAAGTAGCCCTTGACGGCCATCTGCAGCGAGTGCTTGCCGGCGGAGCGCATCAGCCCGGGCACGAGCCGTAGCGTGCACAGGCCGTGGCGCTTACGCGTCGCGTCGATCGTCGCGGCGAGGCGCTTCTCGTAGCGAGTCATGCTCGTGACCGAAGACTTCTTTGCGGCCCTCGTCTGCGAATTGGCAACGCCGCCCTGGGTCAGCGAAAGAACGGCGATGAACAGCGCCAGCGCGAGCATGATTACCAACCGGCGCCGGTCGCGCGCAGGTCCGCTGCTTGATTGCCTCAATGTTCCTGCCGTGTCCACTTGGCTTCCCCCGCGGCCGCACTTCGAGTGGCTAACGTCCTCTGCAGCATCCTAGAGAATCCACGTACTCGCAGGGAGCAGAGCAGATGACTCGGATAGCGGCGCGAGCGTTCGGCTCCATAAGCGGGCGCGGCGCCGATCCAAGCGGCATGTTTGTGCCGAAAGCAGAGCCGCGCAGGTGCTGATCGTGCTTTTCCTTGGAGTGAAGATGCAACAACCGGGTACGATCGCCGAATGTCCGACGATTCGTCAGAGCGCGCTGGCGGCGAGAACGACGCGAGCGCCTTAGTGAGCCGTCCCGGCTCGCGAAAGCGGCGTTTCGCGAACCGCCTCGGGCTGGCGATCGCCGCCCTGGGGCTTGTCCTCATCGTCTGGGCGATCGTCATTCTCTTCTTCGGCGATCCCGTTACCGCCCTCTACCAGGACTGGCGCCAGCATCAGATGTCGGGCCAGCTGAACAAGGAGTTCAAGCAGTTCAGTCCGTCCGCTCCCTTCTCGAAGAAGAGCAAACAGCCGTCGCCCACCGCGATTCGCGGCGCTGCCTGGCGCTTCTCGCTCCAGGCCCACGCCGGACAGCCGATCGGTCGCATCGAGATTCCGCGCATCGGCCTGAACAAAGTGTTCGTCAACGGCACCGATTGGGCCACCGATCTGAGCCGTGGGCCGGGGCGCTATCCGCAGAGCTCCTGGCCGGGCATGGGGAAGGTCACGGCGATCGCCGGGCATCGCACTACCTTCGGGGCCCCCTTCCGTCACATCGACGAGATTGCACGCGGCGATCGTATTCGGCTTCTGATGCCGTACGGCACCTTCACCTATCGTGTGTTCAGGCACGAGGTCGTTCCCTCGAACGACTGGAGCATCCTGCACAGGCGGCGCTTCGACACGCTCGTTCTCTCGGCTTGCCACCCGCTCTTCAGCGCTTCTCATCGCTGGATCGTCTTCGCGCGGCTGGTCGCGGTAACGCCGCCGGCGAGCTGAGCGAACTGTCGGGCCGTCCCCGGGGCGGCTAGATCTCCCTGCGCTCGACGTCTTTATGCCGCCTCGCGCGACCCACGCGTGTATGTTCCCGTGACCTTATGCGGAGCCGATTGAAGGGATAGATAAAGGATGCGCTACGGACACTTTGACGATGAACGACGCGAGTATGTGATCACGCGCCCGGACACGCCACTTCCGTGGATCAACTATCTGGGAAGCGAAGCCTATTTCGGGATCATCTCGAACACCGCCGGCGGCTACTCGTTCTACCGAGACGCCCGACTGCGCCGGCTCACGCGCTACCACTACAACAGCGCTCCCTTCGATCTGGGCGGGCGCTACCTGTACCTGCGCGACTCCAGTTCGGGCGAGTTCTGGTCGCCGTCCTGGCAGCCGACGCAAACGGAGCTCGAGGACTACGAGTGCCGGCACGGCATGGGCTACTCGGCGATCGCCTCTCGCCACAACGGCATCGAGGCCGAGACGCTGTACTTCGTTCCGGTCGAGGAGAACCTCGAGATCTGGCGCGCGCGGGTCACGAACAAGCGCGACAGCGAAGCGAAGCTGTCGCTCTTCTCCGCGATCGAGTTCTGTCTCTGGGATGCCTGGGACGACCAGACCAACTTCCAGCGCAATTTCTCCACCGGACAGGTCGAGGTCGAAGACGGCGTCATCTACCACAAGACCGAGTACCGAGAGCGCCGCGATCACTTCGCCTACTTCGCCTGCTCCGAGCCGCTCGCGGGCTTCGACACGCAGCGCGATACCTTCCTCGGCGCCTACAGGGGCTGGGGTCGTCCGGCCGCCGTGGAGCGCGGCCAGTCGTTCAACTCGATTGCGCACGGATGGGCGCCTTGCGGCTCACACCACGTCGAGCTGGCGCTCGCCCCAGGCGAAACGAAGGAGATCATCTTCGTGCTCGGCTACTGGGAGAACCCGGACGAGGCCAAGTTCGATCCGCCGGGCTCGCAGACCGTCAACAAGAAGACGGTCAAGCCGGTGATCGAGCGCTATCTGCGCTCCGACGAGGTCGAGAGTGCCTACCAACAGTTGCGCGACTACTGGTCGGAGCTGCTCGGAACCCTGCAGGTCTCGACCCCCGACGAGCACACCAACCGTATGGTCAACATCTGGAACGCCTACCAGTGCATGGTCACCTTCAACATGTCCCGCTCGGCCTCGTTCTACGAGTCGGGGATCGGGCGCGGGATGGGTTTCCGCGACTCCAACCAGGATCTGCTCGGTTTCGTGCATATGGTTCCCGAGCGAGCGCGCGAGCGCATTCTCGACATCGCCGCGACCCAGCTTCCAACCGGCGGCGCTTACCATCAGTACCAGCCGCTGACCAAGCGCGGCAACGACGCCGTCGGCTCGGGCTTCAACGACGACCCAGCCTGGCTGATCCTCGGCGTCGCCGCTTACTTGAAGGAGACCGGCGACGTCGCGATTCTCGACGAGGAAGTGCCCTACGACAACGAGCCGGGCTCGGAGTCATCGCTCTACGAGCACCTGCAGCGCTCGCTTCGGTACACGCTGCACCGGCTGGGACCGCACGAGTTGCCGTTGATCGGTCGCGCCGATTGGAACGACTGCCTCAACCTGAACTGCTTCTCGACCACCCCGGGCGAGTCGTTTCAGACGACCGAGAACAAGGAGGGCGGCGTCGCCGAGTCGATCTTCATCGGCGGGCTGTTCGTGCTCGCGGCCGAAGAGCTCGCGCAGATCGCCGAACGCCGCGCTCACACCGACGAAGCGGACAGCTACCGCGCCGACGGAGCCAAGATGGATGCGGTCGTGCGCAAGCACGGCTGGGACGGCGAGTGGTTCCGGCGCGCCTACGACTACTTCGGCGAGGTCGTCGGCTCGGCCAAGAACGAAGAAGGCCAGATCTTCATCGAGCCGCAGGGCATCTGCGTCCTCGCCGGCATCGGCGTCGACGACGGCAAGGCGAAAAAGGCGCTCGACTCGGTCGCTGCGAGGTTGGCCACCGAGCACGGGATCGTTCTACAACAGCCGCCCTTCACGCACTACTACGTCAATCTCGGCGAGATCAGCTCCTACCCGCCGGGCTACAAGGAGAACGCGGGCATCTTCTGCCACACGAACCCCTGGATCATGATCGGCGAGACGATCATCGGGCGCGGCGACCAGGCCTTCGACTACTACCGGCGTATCAACCCCTCCGCGCGTGAGGACATCTCCGAGCTGCATCGCTGTGAGCCGTACGTCTACCCGCAGATGATCGCCGGCAAGGATGCGCCGACCTTCGGCGAGGCCAAGAACTCGTGGCTCTCGGGCACCGCGGCCTGGAACTTCGTCGCCATCAGCCAATGGCTTCTCGGCCTCCGCGCCGAGCACGACGGTTTGCTCATCGATCCCTGTCTGCCGAAGGAGTGGGAGGGCTTCGAGGCCACGCGCAAGTTCCGTGGGGCGACCTACCGGATCAGCGTGAGCAATCCGAAGGGCGTCTGCAAAGGGGTCGCGCAGGTCACCGTTGACGGCAAGAAGATCGAGGGCAACCTGATCGAGCCGCAAGCGGCGGGCGCAGAGGTTGTAGTCGAAGTCACGATGGGATAACCGGCCGGCCGGATCATCTACGATCGAGCCCGGGGAAAGAAAGAGCCGGTCGCCGTTTGACCGCGCGACGCTTTTCCAATAAGGTCTTGCAAACGTTTTCAGGCGGCATAGAGCGTTTTTTCTCGACTGGTGCTCAACTACTCGACCTAAGGCAGGGCGGCTTGCAGTGAATCCATACGGCTATTTCGACGAAGAGGCGCGCGAGTACGTCATCACCCGCCCCGACACACCCACCCCCTGGATCAACTACCTGGGCGCCGGACGCTACGGCGGCATCATCTCGAACACCGCTGGCGGGTACTCCTTCGATCGCGATCCGCGCAACCGGCGCGTCAGTCGCTACCGCTACAACGCCGTTCCTTACGACCAGCCCGGGCGCTATCTCTATCTGCGTGATCAGGACAGCGGCGAGTTCTGGAGCCCGACCTGGCAGCCCGTTCGCCGCGACCTCGACGCCTACGAATGTCGCCACGGCACCGCCTACACGAAGATCTCCAGCGAGTACAAGGGAATCTCGAGCGAGATTCTGTACTTCGTTCCGCCGGTCCCAGACGAGGAGACCTGTCCCTGCGAGGTCTGGGCCCTCACGCTGCGCAACACGAGCGACCGGCCGCGCCACCTGCGCAGCTTCAGCTACGCGGAACTCAGCTTCCCCGACGCCTTCAACGACCTGAACAACCTCGACTGGTCGCAACACATCATGCACAGTAAATGTGAGGACGGGGTCATCCGCGCTGCGACTGTTTTCGCGCCGACGACGACGTTTTTCTCGTCCAGCGCCGAGCCCTACGGCTACGACTGCGACCGTGAGCTCTTCGTCGGTCGTTGCCGCGACCTCGGCAGCCCGCTCGCGGTTGAGCGCGGCGAGCCTTCGAACCAAGACTCGCCGCGCGGGAACAGCATCGGCTCGCTCTGTCACGACCTGGTGCTGCAGCCGGGCGAGGAGCGTCGGATCATCTTCATGCTGGGGATCACCGATCAGCCCGAGGAGATCGAGCGAGTCGTTACCACCTACCGCGACTCGGCGCAGGTGGAGAGCGCCTTCGCCGCACTCAAGGCCGACTGGGACGAATACCTCGCTTTCTTCACGGTCGATACGCCTGATGCCGAGACGAACGCGATGCTCAACTTCTGGAACCAGGTGCAGTGCCGCACCACGCTCTACTGGTCGCGCTTCGTCTCGGCCTACGAGACGGGACTGGGGCGCGGGATGGGCACGCGCGACTCGGGCCAGGACACGCTCGGGACGATGCACAACGCCCCCGACCACGCGCGCCGCATGCTGACCAAGATCTGGGAGCTCCAGTTCGAGGACGGGCATACCTGGCACCAGTTCTATCCGCTCAGCGGCGAGGGCGGGCCCGGCCACTCGACCGAGCTACCGGACTGGCCGCAGTGGTACTCGGACGATCATCTCTGGCTCGTTCTCTCGGTTTGTGCCTACCTGCGCGAGACGGGCGACTTCGACTATCTCGATCAGGAGGTGCCCTACGTCGAGGGAGGCGCCGACACGATCTGGGGCCACATGATGCGGGCGCTTCAGTTCACGCTGGAAAACCGCGGCCCGCACGGTCTGCCGCGCATCGGCTTCTCCGACTGGGACGACACGCACAACATCGACCGTGGCTCGGGCAAGGCCGAGAGCGTCTTCGTGGCGATGCAGTTCTGCCGCGCGCTGCTCGATCTGGCCGAGTTGAGCGACCATCTGGGTCGCCCTGAGGCCGATCGCTTCCGCGCCCTGCACGGCGAGATGGCGAAGGCCGTCAACGACTGGGCCTGGGACGGCGACTGGTACGCACGCTCCTTCGACAACGAAGGCAAGCCGATCGGAGTCGCCGCTGAGGAGAACCAGAAGATCAGCCTCAATCCGCAGAGTTGGAGCGTGCTGGGCGGAGTCGCCCCGAGCGAGCGCGCCGAGAAGGCGATGACCTCGATGCACGAGAGGCTGAACAGTGAATTCGGCATCGCCCTGCTCTGGCCGCCGTACGAGCACGGCACCGATCGGGTGCGCGGCACCAGCACCTTCCCGCCCGGCGCGAAGGAGAACGGCGGCATCTTCTGTCACGCCAACACCTGGGCGATCATCGCCGCCGCCATGCTCGGCTGGGGCGATCGCGCTTATCAGTACTACCGGCAGATCCTGCCCCTGGCGCGCGAGGACGCCGATCGTCTGATGGTCGAGCCCTATGTCTACTGCCAGAACATCTGCGGGCCGGCGCATCCGCAGTTCGGCATGGGCCGAAACGCCTGGCTCACCGGCACGGCCTCCTGGACCTACGTCGCCGGCACGCAGTGGATCCTGGGCATCCGTCCGAGCTACGAGGGGCTACAAATCGCCCCCGCGATCCCGCGCGAGTGGCCCGGTTTCCGCGCCAGGCGAGTCTTTCGTGGCGTTACCTTCAACATCACCGTCAAGCGCGCGGGCGGTGGGAACAACGTCTCGCTTGTTGTGGACGGTAAACCGGTGGAAGGAGACGTCGCCCCGCTCCCGAGTGGAAAGAGCGAGGTCGAGGTCAAAGTAACGCTTTCCTAGGAGTCGCGTCACCCGACTCGAAAGAGCAACAGATGACGCGAGCCGACTTCCACGGAGAAGAGACGCTCGTTCTGGAGAGCGAGCATCTGCGTCTGGAGGTCTTGACCGGCGCCGGGCCACGGATCGTACGGCTCGAGCTAGCCGGCTCGGGCGAGAACCTACTCGGCGATGTCGCCGACGTCGGCTGGGACACGCCGTGGGGCGAGTATCACCTGCGCGGCGGGCACAGGCTCTGGTACGCGCCCGAGAATCCCCCGCTCACCTTTCCGCCCGACGAGGGCGACCTGCTCGTAACCGAAAGCGCGCACGGGGTTTGCCTGGAAAGGCTCGAGCCGCAGTCGGGCTTGCGCAAGTCGATGGAGATCGAGCTCGCCTCGAGCGCCGCGGCGGTGACTGTCATGCACCGCATCCGAAACGTTGGGAAAGAGGCGGTCGAGCTGGCGCCCTGGCCGATCACGATCCTGCCGCTGGGCGGCATCGCAATCTTGCCGCAACAGAAGGGGCCGCTCGGGGAGAACGAGTACCTACCGAACCGGACACTCGTGCTCTGGCCCTACAGCTCGATCGCGGACTCTCGCCTGGAGCTCGGTGACGAGCTCGTCCTCGTTCGCGCCGAGCTCGCGCCGACTCCGTTCAAGATCGGTTATCTCAACCGTACCGGCTGGGCCGCGTATCTCCGCGCCGGCGTGCTTTTCTGCAAACGCATAGATCCGCTGGTCGAGAGCGCTCACGTCGACATGGGGTCGAACATCGAGGTCTACTGCGACGACCGCGTGCTCGAGCTCGAGACACAGGCTCCTCTATCTCGCCTCGAGCCCGGCGCCGAGTCCGAGCACGAAGAGCGCTGGCAGCTGCACCGAGTCGGTGACGTCGATACGAGCGCCGAGGGTTTAGCGGCTCTCGTGAACGAGCTCGGTCTCGTCTAGACAACCGCCCCAGGCGCGCGGGCCCGTCCCCAGGGCGCCGGCTCAGGCCAGGCGGGAGACCAGGGTCGAGATGAATCCAGCGATCAGCAGGTAGACGCCCAGCTCAAGGCTGAGATGCCCGTAGGAGGACGTAGAGGTGATCGCGAGACTGTGGTCGCTCATGAATAGCCCGGTGCGAGCAAGGGCCATCGCAATCGCCGCAAACGAGGCCCACGAGGCGATCTGGTGCAAAGACGCGTCCTTTGCATAGCCACGAGAGATGCGAACGAAGCCGAGCACGAGGATCAGCGCCGCGAAAACCAGCATCGCGATGCCGAAGCGGGAGCCCGCGGAATTGAGAGTCGCGCTCTGGTTACCCGCGAAGCGGGAGCCCGCGGCATTGAGACCCGCGCTCTGGTTGCCCGCGAGATGGGCGGTCAACCAGTCCTGCTGTGAGCCCAGCGCGATGAGGCCGCCACCGAGAATGAGCAAGAAACCAGGTAGCACTCGCCAGAGTATGCCGGAATGACGCCGCGGAGGCGCCCTTAGCGAGAGTGCGCCGATCTGGCTAGCCGCTTGCTCGGCCGGCCAGGTGGAGGGAGAACCAGTCGCGCGCGAGCACGGCGACCACTTCCAGCGCCCCAGGTTCCTCGAACAGGTGCGTCGCCCCGGGAACTATCTCCAGCCGGCACTCTGTTGCGAGATCCGCTGCGGCGCGCTCGTTCAGATCGAGCACCACAGCGTCCCTCTCGCCGACGATCAGCAGCGTGGGGGCGCTCACGTGCCGCAGCGCCTTGCCCGCGAGATCGGGGCGGCCGCCGCGCGAGACAACGGCCTTGACCAGCTCCGGTCGCCCTGCGGCGGCCAGTAGAGCGGCGCCGGCACCCGTGCTGGCGCCGAACAGACCGAGCGGAAGCGAGGTCGTGCCTTCGTATGCGTGCAGCCAGACCGCCGCCGCCAAGAGCCGATCGGCCAGCATGGGAATGTCGAAGCGAAGGGCGCCGGTACGGGAATCCTCTCTCTCCTCGCGCTCGCTCAGCAGATCGATCAGCACGGTTGCCAGCCCGGCGCGCTCCAAGACGGTCGCGACGTGACGGTTACGCGGGCTGAAACGGCTGGAGCCCGAGCCGTGAGCGAAGAGGACGATGCCGTCGGCACCCTCCGGAATACGCAGCATGCCGGCGAGTTGCGCCTCGTCGACCGGAATCGCCACGTCTATCTCGCGTGCCTTCATTCCCCGCTCACCCCCGCCGCTTTCTCGAGCAGTGTACGGACCTCGTCGTCGGAGACCTGCTCGAAGCGGTCGTACCAGAGGCTGACGGCATAGAAGTTCCGGGGCCTGAGCGGACATACCAGCTCGTCCACTTCGCTGCTCAAAGCGGCGCAGGTCTCAGGGGCGGCAGTGGGAACAGCGACCACGATCCGCGCCGGGTTTTGCGCGCGAACGGCAGCGACCGCCGCGCGCATGCTGGCGCCGGTGGCCAGGCCGTCGTCGACGAGGATCACCGCCTTGCCCGCGAGCTCGCTGTCGGTTCGATCGCCGCGGTAGAGGCGCTCTCGCCGCGCCAACTCGCCGCGCTCGCGCTCGCTTACCGAGTCGATCAGATCGTTCGTCAGGCCGACGTGGCGAATCACTTCGGAATTCAGGATCTGCGCCCCGCCCGAGGCGATCGCGCCGAAGGCCAGCTCTTCGTGGCCGGGAACTCCGAGCTTGCGGACGACGAAGACGTCGAGCGGAGCCTTGAGCGCGCGGGCAACCTCGGATCCCACTGGTACTCCGCCCCGCGGCAGCGCAAGCACGACGACGTCATCCCTTCCGGCGTAGTCCGACAGCAACTCGGCGAGATACCGGCCGGCGTCCGCGCGATCGCGAAAGCGGCTTGGGATCGAACTCTGCCCGGCGTGCACGGCTCACTGTCCTCTCGCTCGAGACCTGCACTACTAAGAATGCAACACCTGAGCTTCGCGTGGGGCCCGGATTCAGGGGAAGTTCAGAAAGCTTCGCTAGTGTGGCCGGAAAGTTGCCGGAACGCGTTTTGGTGCACGCGTCGTACGAGACGCAGTGCTTGACAGCGAACACGTGTTCGATTAGAAAGGAAGTTCCGAGAATCGAGCCATTCGACCCGCGGCATAACTTTCTATCGTTTTACGGCAGTTATGACGCTTTCAGTTTGACTTCTAGCGCGGACGAAGACCTGGGATGACCGACTTGGGCCCCAGCCAGACAGCCGAGATGACGCGACCACCTGCAATCGCGCGGTTCACCGTCTTCGTGCGAGCGCGTGTTCGCGAGCGTTGGGAGATCGCGCGCGAGTTACCGAACAGCGGGACGGGCCTCACTGTCGCGGCCGTCGTCCTGAATATCGCGCTCGGTGTCTTGCCGGTGCTCTTCATTCTCGGTACGAGCTTCATGCTCGGCCGCGTGCCCGCGGCGACCAAAGGAGGCGTCGGCTCGAGCGCCTGGGATTCGCTCGTCTACGCCTTCCTATTGGCGGCCGCGGCTTTCGTGCTGCTGCAGCTTTTGACGCCGCTTCAGGCCTCACTCGGCGAGCTGATCACGAGACGAGTCGACGGGAAGGCGTCTGATCGCTTGATCGGCGATGCACTGCGGACGCCGGGCATCGGGCCGCTCGAGGATCAGGAGCTGCTCGGCGATCTGAGCGAATCGGCTGATCAGCTTGAGTTCGGTTTCCGCACCCCGGGTCGCGCCTGCGCCGGTCTGGTGGCGCTGATCGCTCGTTACCTTCAGCTCGCGGGATTGCTCGTCGTGGTCGGCCTCGTCTTCTCCTGGCTGGCCGCAGCTGCGCTTTTCTTAGTCACGATGCTCTTCCGTTGCGGCCAGCGCGGTGGCCTGCGCAAGTATTCGGCCGTCTTCCGCGCCAACGTCAACCCTCGCCGTCGCAACTACTACTTCCGCCGAGTAGGCCTCGATCCGCCGGCGGCCAAGGAACTGCGTGTGTTCGGACTCGCGCCCTGGGTGCGCGAGCGCTACCGCGATTCCTACCTCGAGTACATGGTCCCTGTTTGGAAGGAACGGCGCCGCATCTACCTGGTGCCGTTTCTCCTGATCACGGCCTTCGCGCTCATCGTCTCGGCGGGCACGCTCGCGGCGCTCGGCCACAGCGCGGCCGGCGGCAGTGTCGCGCTGAGAGATCTGGCGCTCACCTTCCAAGCGGCGACCGCCATCATCAACCTGGGTAGCCACTACCCGGAGTCGGATACCCAGACCCAGTTCGGGATGCTGTCCTACGCAGGAATGCTCGGCTTCGAGCGGGGAGTGGAGAAGTACGAAGGCAGCACCGTGCAACTCGAGCCGGTGCGCAGTCCGGAAGGGCTGCCGCAAGATGAGTTGCACTTCGAGTCGGTCTCGTTTGGCTACCCGAACAGCGATCGCGCGGTCCTGAAAGAGCTCGAGCTCGCGATTCCGGCCGGAAAGTCGACTGCGATCGTCGGTTTGAACGGCGCCGGTAAGACAACTCTGGTCAAGCTGCTCGGCCGTCTCTACGAGCCCGATGAGGGCCGCATCACAACCGACGGTATCGACATCCGCCACTTCCGGATCGAAGACTGGCACCGCCAGATCGGAATCATCTTCCAGGACTTCAACTGCTACGAGCTGTCGGCGGCCGACAACATCGGCTTCGGCTCGATCCCGCGCCTGAACGACCGCGAGGCGATTCGCGAAACCGCGCGCAAGGCCGGCATACTCGAAGCGATCGAGCGGCTACCGAAGGGCTTCGACACGCCCCTCTCGCGCCAGTACGAAGGCGGCGCCGATCTATCCGGGGGCCAGTGGCAGCGGATTGCGATCGCCCGAGCGCTGTTCGCACTCGAAGGTGGCGCCTCGATCCTCGTGCTCGACGAGCCGACAGCCGCTCTCGACGTACGCGCCGAGGCCGAGTTCTTCGAGAACTTCGTCGAGCTGACGCGTGGTGTCACCACGATCCTGATCTCGCACCGTTTCTCGAGCGTCCGCCACGCCGACGGGATCGTCGTGCTGCAAGGCGGCCGCGTCGTCGAGGAGGGAACGCACGAGGAGTTGTTGGCCGCGGAGGGTCGTTACGCGAAGCTTTTCCAGCTGCAGGCCGAGCGCTTCGCCCGCGGCGAAGAGGAAGGCGAAGAGGAGGACGACGAGCTGTGAGAGAAACGATCCAAGGCGCTCGCACGCTTCTCGGTCTGGCCTGGCGCTACAGCAAGCCCAAGACTGCGCTAGCGGTCGGCCTAATGACGGCCAACTACGCGTCCGCGCCGCTCGTCGCTCTCTCGCTCAGCTATTTGACTAACGCCGCATTCCCGGTCGGCGGTGCCGCCCCCAACGTCATGGGAGCAACGGTCGCCGGCGCCGTCACCGCGCTGCTCGTCATCTTCGGGCTAACACTCGGGCACTTCGCTCACATTGCTTACTTCGAGCTGTCCGACACCAACATTCTCGAGCTCGACTCCGATCTGATCCTCCTGGCCAACGGCTCGCCCGGCATCGAGCATCAGGAGCGGGCGGACTACACCGATCGACTGACGATCATCCGCGAGGAGATGTTCCAGCTCCAGGCCTCTCTGGAAGCCCTTCTGACAGCCTTCGGCCTCGCAGTCGCGATGGTCGAGACAGGCGTTCTGCTGGCCATGGTCAATCCGATTCTTCTGTTCCTGCCGCTACTCTCGCTGCCGCCGCTTTTGACCGGACGCTGGGCTCAGAACCGCCTTGACCGGGCGCGAGACGAGAGCGCCGGCGAGATTCGCCTCAGCCGCCATCTCTTCCGCCAGGCGACGAGCGCCGGGCCGGCCAAGGAGTTGCGCCTGTTCGGGCTTCAAGGTGAGCTTCGCCGCCGCCATTTGGAACTGTGGGAAAATGCCACCAAGCGGCTCTGGCGCATCCATCGCTCGAACACGGTCATCCGCGCGCTCGGCCAGCTTGTGTTCTCGGTCGGCTACGTGGCCTCGGTGCTCCTGGTCGTTCAGGGCGTGGTCAGCCACCACGGCAAGCCCGGCGACGTCGTGCTCGCAATTACGCTCGCTGCCCAGGTGAACGCTCAGGTAACGATCGGGCTCGGGCTCGTTTACAACCTGCAGGGGATGGCGAAGATCATTGGTCGTTACCACTGGCTCAAGGACCTGGTGGCGGGCGATCAGCGAGTCAAGCCCGACCGCTCGACGCCGTCTCGGATCGCGGACGGCATCGTCTTCGACAACGTCAGCTTCCGCTACCCGGGCACCGATAGCGTCGTACTCGGCGGTGTGAATCTGAAGCTTCCGGCCGGATCAACGGTCGCCATCGTGGGAGAGAACGGCGCCGGCAAGACGACGCTGGTCAAGCTGCTCTGCCGTTTCTACGAGCCGCAGGAGGGCCAGATGCTGCTCGACGGCGTAGACATTCACCGCTTCGACATCAACGAGTGGCGAGAGCGGATCGCCAGCGGATTCCAGGACTTCGCCCGCTTCGAGCTTCTGGCTCAGCGGACAGTCGGGGTCGGCGATCTGCCGAACCTCGACTCCGAGCCCGCGGTCGAAGAGGCGCTGGGGCGCGCCCACGCCGAGGATATGATCGACCGCCTCGAGCAGGGCCTTTCGACTCAGCTCGGCAAGAGCTACGCCGACGGTACCGAGCTATCCGGCGGGCAGTGGCAAAAGCTGGCGCTCGGGCGGGCGATGATGCGCGAGCATCCGCTCCTGCTCGTCCTCGACGAGCCCACGAGCGCGCTGGATGCCCAGGCCGAGCACGAGTTGTTCGAGCGCTACGCCGAGAACGCCAAGCGAGTAGGCGTCGCCACCGGAGCAATCACGCTATTCGTCTCACACCGCTTCTCGACCGTGCGCATGGCCGACCTGATCCTTGTCGTAGCCGACGGGAAGGTGCTGGAGTCGGGCAGCCACGCCGAGCTGATGCGACTGGAGGGCCTCTACGCCGAGCTCTACGAACTGCAAGCAAGCGCCTATCGCTAGAGCGGCTCGCGCGCTCGGTAGGCGACTTGTCGATCGGCACGACCTCATACACTTCGGTCGAGAGTGAGAGGGCCGCGCGGAACCGTGCTCGAACAGGCCGACCGGTCATGGCGAGCGGATGATCGGGTTGCCGAAGTGACTCCGAGCGGGCCTTTCTCGCTTGCTCTCTCCGCGCGCGGCTCTGGCGATGCCTGCAGGTGCTTTCGCGGCGGAGTGCTCACTGCGCTGGTGGAAGGCGATAGCGGCCTGGAGATCGCCCAGGCGCGCCAGCGCTCCGACGGCACGGTCGTTCTGCGCTCCACCGGCGAGCTGGGCTTGGAGCGGCTGCGCTTCGCACTGGCGCTAGACGACGACCACTCCGAATTCCTCCAGCGCTTCGGCGATGACCCTCTCCTCCGCTCCTCGCTGCGCGTGCTGCGAGGGCTGCGGCCGATCAGGCTCAGCACGGTCGCCCACGCTCTTCTGCGCGCGCTCTGCGGGCAACTGATCACCGCCCGGGAGGCGCGGAGCATCGAAGCTCGCGTAATCCGCAGAGTCTCGCCGCGTGATCTCGAGAGCGGCTTGTACGCCCCACCTACACAGGAGCGGCTGGCAGCTCTTTCGCCGGCCGAGATCTGTCGGCTTGGCCTGGCTTCGAAACGCGCCGCGACGCTGGTTCGAATCTGTCGCACGCTCGATCTCGAGCGACTGCGCGAGTTGCCGTCGAGCTCCGTCTTCGCCCGGCTCGCTCGCGAAAGGGAGATCGGGCCCTGGTCGATCGGCGTCCTCTTCCTCGAGGGCCTTGGTCGCTACGACCATGGTCTGGTCGCCGATCTCGGGCTGGTGAAGCTCTGTTCGGTGCTAGCCGGCCGCCGTGCCAGTGAAGCCGAGACGGGCGAGTTACTAGCCCGCTACGAAGAGTGGGAGGGGCTGGCCGGTCTCTACCTGCTGAGAGGCTCGCGCCGGGGGCTGGTCCCGCTCGGTCGCGGCGTTACGAACGTCGAGCTAGGCGCCAGAGCCCTTCGCCTGCACGGAAAGCAACCGTTCGCGCCGCGCGCCGGGCGGGGTATAGACTCCGCGCGATGAGCGTGGACGAGCGTCGTATCGCCGTCATCGGCACGGGCAAGATCGGAGAGGCTCTGATCAAGGGGCTCTGCGCTTCCGGCTGGCGAAAGCCGGGCGAGATCGTCGCCACCGATATCCACCCCGAGCGCCTGCAGTCGATCAAGGAGCGCTGCGGCGTCGAGACGACCGACAACAATCGCGAGGCGATCAAGGACGTCGCCTTGATCGTGCTCGCCGTCAAGCCGCAGGATCTACCTGCGCTGCTTGAGGAGATAGGCGATGCGGTCACGAGCAAGCAGACGATTCTCTCGGTCGCGGCAGCCGTGAAGACCGCGTCGATCGAGAAGCATCTCGCCGAAGGCGTGCCGGTGGTTCGCGCGATGCCCAATACGCCGGCGACGGTGCAGGAAGGCATGGCCGGGATCTGTGCCGGCTCGCACGCGGGCGAGGAGCACCTGGCCCTGGCCGAAGAGGTGCTCAGGCACCTCGGCGATGTCGTGCGCGTGCACGAAGACGCGATGGATGCCGTAACCGCTGTCTCGGGCTCGGGCCCGGCCTACTTTGCGCTTCTCGCCGAGGCTATGATCGAGGCCGGTCTGCTGCTGGGTCTTTCGCGCGAGATCTCGACGCGGCTCGTCGTCCAGACGATGTACGGGACGGCGAAGCTGCTGCGCGACGAGCACATTCACCCGGTAGAGCTGCGCGAGAACGTCACCTCGCCCGGTGGAACCACGATCAGGGCCATTCGCGAGCTCGAGCGCGCGGGGATACGAGCCGCCTTCCTGAATGCGATTCAGGCGGCGATGGAGCGATCGCGTGAGCTCGGCGGCGACGATTAGTCGAAGCTAGAGCGGCGCGCCGAACCGAATCACGTCATATAGTGCGGTCTATGTCCCCCTCGCCCGAAGAGCGCAGCACGCTGGAAGTCCTGACGATAAGCAGGCCCGATCAGCTGAAGGCGCTCGGGCATCCGCTGCGCCTGCGCGTGCTCGAGATGCTGGGCGAGGAGGCCGGGCAGGCATTCACCAACCGTGAGCTAGCCGGTCGGATCGGCATCGATCCCGGCCACCTGCACTTTCACGTGCGGATGCTGCTCAAGGCCGGGCTGATCCAGTTGGCCGACGAGAACGGCGGTCGGCGCGAGAAGCCCTACCGGGCGGTCGCCAAGCACATCACCGTCGCGCCCGAGCTGCTCTCGGCGAACGCTGCCATCAGCGACGTGCACTCGTCGATGCTCGAGGAAGTACAGCGCGGCCTGGCCAAGTACTCGCAGACCGGGCGCTTCCGCGTTCTCACCGACGCTGTGCGCATCGATCCGGACCGTTTGTCTGATCTGATCGATCAGGCCGTGAAGCAGGCGCAGTCGGAGTTCGACCCCGAGCTCGATCCGATCCTGCTGACGGTCTTCATGCATCCGCCGGCGACCAGCGGGTAACCGAGCGCCGCCGATCGGGCGCTATTGATGGCATAGCAATACTGGGTAGTGGGTCAGGGCACGATGGCAGGATCAGATATTGATGCTAATGACCCGAACGTAGTTCGACCGCCGGTAGAAACCGGCGCCACGTAGGGCCAAAGCCCGGAAAAAGCGAGCGATCGAAAAAGCCGCGTGGCCGTCTGGCTCGATCGGGTTATCCTCGCTCTCGTCGCGATCTCTTTTCTCGTAGGTATCTGGGCGGCAACTGATCCCCACAACCCCAACTGTGAAGTGAACTGGCAACTCGATTCGAATGGCCCCTCAATACTTTTTACCGCCGGAGTCCTGCCGGCTTTATTAGGCGTCCTCGCCTATTTCACGCGGCTCGGACTACCGAGGTGTCGCAAGATCTCGCTACATCTCGCAGGTCTCGCCTTGCTGCTACTCGTGATCCTCGAGTTCATCGGTTTCGTTGTCTGGAGCTTCTCTGACGGAATGTACTGCTTAGGCTAGTCGTGTTTGACGACTTTCCTAGCGTCTACTTCTGGCTCCATCAGCGTTCTTAAGCTATTCTTTCTGCGAGCCGCGCTCTTCATCGGTAGCTAACTGAGCGTCGGCACGTCTATTCCTGGTGGTCACGGCGCGGCGACGAACGCCGCCCTCCCATGTCAGAGACGACAGACCAACTTCCGACAACGCTCGATCAATCCGGCGAAGAAATCGTCGCCAAAGCACGCCGCGCCGAGTCCTGGGCGGGCGAGTCTTTCCTGCGCGAGGGCGAGGATCCAGTCCAGGTCATGGCCTCGGGCACGGCCCGCAGGCGCGCCCTCGACGACGCGATCGCGGAGATCGAGAAGGGGAACGCGACGCCCTCGCCCGAGTGGAAAGTCCGCTACGCGCTGATGCTCGGGCTCGAGCGGGTGCTGAGCGAGAAACCCCCGCATCTGGCCTCTGGCCTGGAGCTCAGGCGCCACCAGGTCGATGCGCTCGCCGGCATGCTCACCGAGTTGATCGCCTTCAACCAGCGCCAGGTCGAGGCGGCCTTCGCCAACGGCCACCTGCCCGACGAGGCGGAGCTGGAGGAGGAAGAGGAGGAAGAGAATGGCTTCGGCGAGTCGCATCCCGGCGAGGAGGAAGAGCCGGTAGAGCTGACGCCCGAGCAGGACCCCGGCGCTATCCGTCGCTTCCGTTTCCGCCACCCGACCGCCTCGGGCAAGACGATCGCGGCAGCGGGCTTTGTCGATGCGGCGCGGACCGAGGGCGTGCTCATCCTCACGCACCGGCGCCTGCTCGTGAGCCAGTTCCGCCACGATCTCACCGAAACCGGCTACGCCAAGCGCTTCGCGGACGTGATCCTGCTCGGGCACCGCGTCCGCAAGCCGAACCCGATCACGATTCAGACCTACGCCTGGTTCGCACGTCACCACGCCGAAGTCGATCCGACCGCCTATCAGCTGGTGATCTGCGACGAGGCGCACACGGCACTGGGCGAAAAGACGAGCGCCGCCATCCGCGCCTTCCCCAGCCCAATCTTCATCGGCATGACCGCCACCGAGCAGCTGATCGCCAAGCAGGTTTCGGATGTCTTCCCCGCCTCGGTCGACGATCTGCCTCTACAGGACGCGGCGCGCCGCGGCCTGATCGCACCGCTGCGCTGCCTGCGCGTTCCGCCCGTGGCGGCGATTCACTCCGTTCCAATCGTCGGCGGCGACTTCGACGAGCGCGCGCTGGCCCAGGTTCTCGACCACACGGCGCTGAACCAGGCGGCCGCAAGCCTGTACCGCGATCGCTTCGACGATACGCCCGGCATCGTCTACGCCGCCGGCGTTGATCACGCCTACAACCTGGCCCAGGAGTTTCGCGCCGCCGGTCTCAAGGCCGAAGCAGTCAGCGGGCGCACGCCACCGGTCAAACTGGCCGAGACGCTGGCCGCCTACGAGCGCGGCGAGATCAATGTACTGATCAACGCTCAGCTGCTGGCCGAGGGCTGGAACTCGCCCCGCGCCACGATCTGCATGCACCTGGCACCGACGGCCTCGCGGCGCGTCTACCAGCAGCGGATCGGTCGCATCATGCGCACCCATCCGCGCAAGGAAGCCGGCGTTGTGATCGACTTCGTTCCCAAGTCTTCGACGCACAGCGAGAAGGTGATCTCGCTCCATTCGTTGCTCGGCGCCGACTTCTACCGCGAGGGCGCTCGCGTGACCCCGGCGCCCAGGCGGCGAATGCAGCGCCGGGCGCGCCGCCGCCTCGCTCCCGCACCCTGGCTGGTGCCCGTAACGCCTGACGTGAAGCGGCGCCTGGCGGTGATCGCGCGCGAGTGGCAGAGGATCGATCCGAAGTATCTCGACGTCGACGAACAGCGCTTCTGGGCGATGATCGCCGGGCGCAGTATCCGCTTCGAGGAGCGGGCGGAGTTCGTGCGCAAGCTGATCGAAGGCAACACCAGCAAGGTGGCGCTCGAGCAGTTCCTCTTCACCTGCGCCGCCGAGAATCCGAATCGCCGCCTGCGCCTGATGGCGCTTGTCGATCGGGTTTCCACTCCGGTGGAACGAGCCGACTATGACGATCTGGTCACGCTCGTCACGCAGGCTCCCACCTGGGAGAAGGAGCGCTTGCAGGGGATTCGCGTTCTTCTACGCGCTCTCGCCGAAGGCAAGGCTGTCGCCCCCGAGCAGATTCTCGTGCGCTGGCTCTGGCGGCTTGCGCGGGCGAGCCGCAAGGCCCAGGACCGCAAGGCCAGCGCCGAGTTCGTCGATGCCAAGCGTCTGCTCGGCGCAGTAGCCAACTCTCGCGGACGTCGCCATGAAGAGAACGTTGCGCGACTGGTCAACGTTGCCCGCGAGCAGCCACTGCACGTCGGAGCGGCTCTCCTGGCCTCGGCCGAGGGCTACACGCCGCGAGCGACTCAGTTGATCGAAGCGGCGCGCGAGCGCCTGGCCGGTGTCGATGAGATTGCCGCGGCGCTGGCCGAGAACCTACCGGCGCCCAAGCTCCAGTCGTCGCGACGAAGGCGGCGGCGGAAGCGGCGGGCCGGAACGGCTCAACAGGGTAGCGCCAAGGGCAAGAGCGACGAAGCGAAAGCCGCGCCGAGCAAGGAGACGAGCGCAGAAGCGCCGCCGCCGCAAGGCTCGACGGCGGATACCGATGACAGCGGACGCAAGGAAGCGCCCGCCTCGAAAGCCGAGGCCGCCCCCGAGCAGGAAAAGTCGAGCGCGATCCCGCTGCCGGGAAGCACTTCGTAGTAATAGAAGAGAAGCGAGCCCGAGTTATCGGTCGGCGCTATCCGGCCGCAGGGCTCGAGTCGTCGCCGTCGTTCTCGCGATCTCGCAAGAATTTGGCCAACTCCGCGGCCAACGACTCGCCGCTCGGGATGTCCGGCTCGTACTCCTCGGGCGGCTCGCCCGAGTCGCTCTGGCGCTCGAGCGCCTCGATGTACGACGTCGTCTCCTCGTCGCCGGCCACCGCCTCGCTGACGCTCTCGCTGTAGTTGTCGACTGCCTGTTCCAACTCGTCTAGACCGAGCTTCGTGCCCAGGATCTGATCGACGCGCTCGCACAGCGCCAGCGCCGCGCGCGGACTGGGGGTGAGCGACACATAGTGTGGGACGGCCGCCCAGAAACTGACGGTCTTCATCCCGACCTTTCGGCAGGCATCCTGAATCACGCCCACGATTCCCGTCGGACCCTCGTAACGCGAAGCATCCACGTCGAGTTGATCAATCGCCTCGCTGTCGTCGCCGCTTGCGGTGACCGGGGCAGGACGCGTGTGCGGCACGTCGGCGAGAAGCGAGCCCAGAGTGATCACGCGTTCCACGCCGAGATCGCGCGCGAGCCCCACGACGAGATCGGTGAACGAACGCCAGCGCAGGTTCGGCTCGACCCCGATCAACAGGACGACGTCGTGATTCAGACCCTCGGGGCGAGCGTGGAAGAAGACATTCTCGGGCCAGGTGAGCGCGCGAGTCTCACCCTCGATGAGCGAAATCTGCGGCCGCGTGGCCTGGAAATCGAAGAACTCTTCCGGATCGATCTCGGCGAAGCGCGTGGCGTCCCAGAGACGGGCCAAGTAGCCCGCCGCAAGCGTCGCTCCCTGGCCACCGTCATTCCAGCCCTGAAAGGCGACGATGAAGACCGGCCGCTTGAGCTTCGGCCGAGAGACGATTTTGAGCGCACTCATTCGGACAGTTTATGGTCCCGCCGCGGTGTCTGGCGGTCGAGGTGTCAATAGGCGTATGAAGGCGCACGCGGTCGGATCCGCTCAGATCGAGGCGATCGAAAGGAGTGTCCGGCCGGTCGCGAGCACACCACCAGGGCGGGTGGACCAGCGCAGAGCCGCGCGACACGGGCTAGCAGCCGGGACGACATGGGGCGTGCCGCCATTGCCCTCACGCCCCCGAGGCCATCACGGCTGCTAGCTGTGCATATGCCCGACGCCGTGACCCTTGACGACTACGGTTGTCGAGCTGTCGCTCGTCGTAGTAGCCACAACGGTAACGGTCGTGTTCGCGGGCTTCTGCCTTGCTGCGGATCCGGGACCTGCGAGGATCGCCGCAGCGAACACTGCGCAAAGCGTGAGCATTAGGAGAAGTTTGGCCATTCTTACCTCCTTCCTCTTAAATTCGAAGGTCTTGCATCAATTCGGCGGCGTGCCGGTAGAGATGTGCCGCCTCATCCGTGGTTCCGCGTGCGTGGGCGAGGTCGCCCAGCGCCAGGTAGGTGCGTGACAGGTTGCTCGTTGCGCGCGCACCCTCGAAAAGGCTCTTGACGTCTTGCAGTACTCTCTCGGCTTCGTCGAGCTGGTTCTGGGCGAGCAGTGCCTTGCCCAGCACCAAGCGGGCCTCGCCAACCTGCTCGAGGTCGACCGCCTCGTCTCCGATCAGCTCGAGCGCGTACTTGGCCTGCTCCTCGGCTTTGACCGGATCGCCCGCTTCGAGGTACAAGCTAGCGATCGACGAGATCGCACCGCCGCTCCATTCGTTGACTCCAAGATCGAGGAAGATGTTGAAAGCGCGCTTTAGGCTCGCAAGAGCTTCGTCTTGCTTGCCGAGCAGCGCGTGGCACAGACCGAGGTTGTTCAGAACTTTCGCTAGCTGGAACTGATCCTCGGCCTCTTCGTACTTAGCTCGGGCCCTCTCGGCATACGTGCGAGCCAGGACGAAACGGCCCTCGCGCTCGGCGACGAGCGAGGCCTGCATGTAGGAGTAGCCGATTACGCGAGGATCCCCGAGTTGCTCGGAGAGCTCGACCGCGCGCTCAGCATCCTCCCGCGCCGCTTCGAGGTCGCCCACGCGCTGATAGCAGACAGAGCGATGACCGAGCACCTGGGCGCGCATCGAGTCGGCAGCCAGAGGAAGCCGCTCGAGTAGCTTGTGCGCCTCGGTGAGGAGCGAGATGGCGACGTGCGTGCTGCCAATCTTCCAACGGGCGACACCCAGCTTGAACAGAGACTCGGCGCGAATAACGTCGTCCAGCTGCTCGGCGTCGACCAACTCGCGCGCCTTGGTCAGCACCTCTAGCCCCTCGCGGATCTGACCCTGCTCTATCAACGCCCAGCCTTCTCCGAGCAGTCGGCGAGCAGAGAGATCGGCCGACCCCGATGCCGCAACGGCGGTCTTGACGTCGGCGAAAACTTCGAGTGCGCTCTCGTATTCGCGCGCCTGCGTGTGTGCCTCGGCTCGCGCGAGCATCGCCTCGACCCGGGCGCGGTCTTCCGTCGATACGCCGTGGGAGAGGTAGCCGGGATCGATGCTGAGCCGGGAGGCCAGGTACTCGACCGTGTCAGGTGTCGGCCGGGTCTTTCCGAGCTCGATCTGACTGATGTACTCCTTGGAGAAGCGGACGCCGGCTATTTCCGTCTGCGTAAGGCCGAGCGCGACGCGCCGTTGACGTACCCGCTCACCCAGCCCGATTTTCGGTCGCTGGCGTTCGGTTGCCGAAACGGCATGGATATCGGTGTGGGCCTGCGGCATATCTACCCTCTCTGATACTCGTCGCCTTCCCAAATGGCTGCAATCACCTGTTCGGGTACTAGCTATTCACCACAGCGGAGAATATCCCAGCACACCGCTACACGAGCGAATCTCTCTTGCCTTCGGTTTCGTGTCGGGAGCTCGGTTTGCAGGATCTTTGTGCCGCTTTTGGGTTGCTAAAATCACTTGACTGAGCTACTTGACTCGGCTCGTAAGCGGCCATATAGTGAGGTCACGCCGACTAAGTCAGACGCCAGACGCGGTCGGATGGGAAGAGAGGCCAGCGACGATAGCTCCGAAGTCGTGGCTGGGCCGCAGAGCCACAGCTCTCGGTTCGTCGCTAAGGCCAATCTTCTGGGAGTGCCCTCTGGAGCCGCAGCCGAGGGTCTCCCCAAAACGGATTGAGCCCCGGGTGCCGCAGCCGGGGCTTTTTCCTTTTTGAGACGCCTAACGAAACGAATCACTCCGCCGCCTAGCCGCGCTCGGAGGCGCGTTGCGCCCTAGCATCGCATCCACCGATCAAACCTAGTCGGCGGGTCTTCATCCCGTTAGGTGTCTCTTGGGGCTCTCGAATACGTCGCCCGGCAGCAGAAGAGCGGGAGTTAGGCGGGCTCGCTCGCGGGCGTAAGTTCTTCGGCGTGCTCATGGTGGCGCTTGCGCACCAGCGTCACGCCGACGAACACGGCGCCGAGCGCGATAGCGGCCGAGACGAGCAGGGCGCTGTGCAGTCCGTGCACGAAGGCCTCTTGTGTGACTGCCTGCTTCTGCTGAGCACTCGGCGCGGGGAGGTGGATTCCGAGCGCGGCGGCCTTCTGCACCTTGGCGTGGTAGGCGGCCTCGGCCCTGGCGGCGAACGACGAGCTTCGCGAAACCATGATCGCGCCGAGCAGGGCGATGCCGAGCGAACCGCCGACCTGACGGAAGCTGTTGAGTACCCCGGCGCCCACACCGGCTTTATCGACGGGCACTGTTGCCATCGCTGCGGCGGTCGTCGGCGACATCGCCATTGGCATGCCGATCCCACCGATGATCATCGCCGGCAAGAGCTGAAGGTAGGTCGTGTGAAGACCGACTCGCGAGAAGAGGTAGAGCGAGATCGCTACCAGCGCCATCCCGGTTGCCATCAACCAGCGAGAGCCGATGCGGTCGGAGAACCGCCCTGCGAACGGGGCTACCAGGATGACGAGAACGGTCATCGGCAGGAAGCTCGCGCCGGCCCGCGTGGGCGAGTAGCCGATGATGTTCTGTATGTAGAGCGACATGAAGAAGAAGACGCCGAACATCGCCAGCGAGACGAGTAGAGCTACCAACACCGAGCCAACGAAGTTGCCGATTCTGAACAGCGACAGCTCGAGCATCGGCAATCGCTGATGCAGCTCGAGCAGAACGAATACGAGCATCAACACGGCGGCGATAACGAACAGGGAAACGATCAGCGGCGACGACCATCCCTTGCTGTTCCCTTCGATCAGAGCGTAGGTCAGCGCGAACAGCGAGAGGCCGGAAGTGAGCAGCCCCGGTAAATCGAGGCCTTGCTCGTGCGACGTGTCACGCGACTCGGTGATGACGATGCGCGAGACGACGATGGCCAGAATGCCCACGGGCACGTTGACGAAGAAGATCCAGTGCCAGCCCAGCTGTTGCGTCAGGACGCCGCCGAGAAGCGGGCCAATGGCCAGCGCCATCCCGGCGGTGCCGGCCCAGACGCCGATCGCTGTACCGCGCTGGCGCGGCGGGAAGGTCGCCGTGACGATCGAGAGCGTCGAGGGAATCATGATCGCCGCGCCCACCCCCTGAACGGCGCGCGCGCCGAGCAGCATGTGAATGTCGCCGGCGCTGCCGCAGACGAACGACGAGATGGTGAAGATGGCAAGGCCGACGTTGAACATCAGCCGGCGCCCGAGTAGGTCGGCGAGCTTGCCGCCGATGAGAATGAAGGCGGCGAAGGTGAGCGTGTAGGCGGTGACGATCCACTCCAGCTCGGAGATGCCGATATCGAGGTCGCGCTTGATCGACGGCAGGGCGACGGTGACGATCGTGTTGTCGAGCATGATCATGAACAGCCCGAAGGCGACCGCGCCCAGCGTCCACCACTTGCGGTTCAGCTCGCTAACGAATCGCATTCAGTCCCCTCTCGATCAACCAGGCCGCCGTTCTTCGCGGTAGAACAGAGGTTTTCAGCGAAGAAGACAGACTTACCCGGTCGGCGCATTCGCGAACGCCGGGAGATCGAGAGGGTATCCGAAAAGCCGGCAAGCGCGGGACGGTGGCGGCGAGCATGGTAAACTTGGTTTTAGACCAGTAGTCGTAAACCTGGAGGCACGGTGCGCATAGCGCTGGCTCAGATCGACACCGTTGTCGGCGACATCGGCGGTAACGAGAAGAAGATACGCGCAGCACTTGCCGACGCCGGCTCGCAGAAGGCCGACCTGATTCTCTTTCCCGAGCTGGCGGTGACGGGGTATCCGCCCGAGGATCTTCTACTGCGCCCCGGTTTCCTCGAAGCAGCGCGCGGATCGCTTGAGCGGATTGCGCGCCGAGTGCGCGGTCCGGTCGCCCTGATCGGCGCGCCGTATTTCGACGGCGACCTCTACAACGCCTGCGCCGTGTGCGCCGGACGCGAGATCAAAGGCCTCTACCGCAAGCGCTTCCTGCCCAACTACGGCGTCTTCGACGAGGAGCGCTACTTCGCTTCCGGGAAAGACCTCCTCATGCTCGAGCTTGGCGGCGTGAAGGTCGGAGTCACCGTCTGCGAGGACATGTGGCAGCCCGGGCCGCCGGCGACCGATCTGGCGCTCGCAGGCGCCGAGCTGATCGTCAACATCTCGGCCTCGCCCTTTCACGTGGGCCGAGAGCGCATGCGCGAGGAGATGTTTCGTACGCGCGCGCGCGACATGGTTTCGTTCGTCGCCTTCTGCAACCTCGTGGGTGGCCAGGACGAGCTCGTGTTCGACGGGCACTCGGTGCTGATCGACGACGAGGGCGAGGTGATCGCGCGGGCTGCGGGCTTCGAGCAGGAACTGCTCGTCGTCGACATCGACCCGACCACGGCGGTCGCGCGCCGCCTGAGCGACGTGCGCAAGCGGGCCATAGCGCGCGAGCAGGGTAGCCCCAAGGTCTCGTCGATCGTGCTTCCGGCACCGAAGCATCGCGCGCGCAAGCGGCCCGCGACGGCCCGCGTCGTTCCCTTCGCCGACGACCTCGAGCAGATGCGGCGGGCGCTCACGCTCGGGCTCGACGACTACGTGCGAAAAAACGGCTTCAGCGACGTGGTGATCGGCGTCTCGGGCGGAATCGACTCCGCACTGACCGCCACTTTGGCGGTCGAGGCACTCGGTGCCGACCGCGTCCACTGCGTCTCAATGCCCTCGCGCTTTTCGTCCGCTGCTACTCGCTCCGACGCGGCGCTTGTGGCCAAGAGCCTGGGCACCGACTTCCGCGAGATCGAGATAGAGCCGATGGTCACCGAGTTCGAACGCTCGCTCGCTCCGGTCTTCGCCGGCAGCGAGCCAGATCTGACCGAGGAGAACGTGCAGGCGCGCGTGCGCGGAGTGCTCCTGATGGCTCTCTCGAACAAGTTCGGCTGGCTCCTCGTCGCCACGGGCAACAAATCGGAGCTGTCGGTCGGCTATGCGACCCTCTACGGCGATATGGCGGGCGGCTTCGCGCTACTCAAGGATGTCTTCAAGACGGACGTCTTCCGGCTCGCACGCCACCTGAACACGAGCGCGCGCAGAGAGTTGATTCCGGCGACGACGATCGAGCGCGCGCCCAGCGCCGAGTTACGCGCCGACCAGCGCGACGAGGACTCGCTGCCTCCCTATGCCGAGCTCGACCGCGTGCTTGAGGCCTACATCGAAGAGGATCGCTCGCGCAGCGAGTTGCTCGAGGACGGCTACCCGCCCGACGTGGTCGAGCGCGCGCTGGCGATGATCGATCGCGCCGAGTACAAGCGTCGCCAGGCGCCGCCCGGCGTGAAGCTACGCCCCAAGGCGTTCGGGCGTGACCGGCGGACACCGGTCACGAACGGCTGGCGCGATTAGGAGACGAAGCATCGCGGGCGCGCGAAAGTCCGGATGGACTTTCGCGGGGATGGAAGGGATACCGCTATCGACAAAGCGTGTCAGGCGGCCTCGGCCGGCTGATCAACCTGACGTTCTTCGGTCTCACTGCCGAGAGTCAGCTCCGGGTCGATCGTGAGTCGGGCTACCTGGCGCTCATGCTGCCGTCGGGCCGTGTTGACGACATCCACGGTGCCGGTTTTCTCTCCATAGCAGCGGAGATAACAGTCAGACTCGGACAATGCCCGAAGCCATCGCACGGCTCAAGGCTATGTAGGCAGCCGGACGGAGAACTTGTCGTAACCGTTTCTTGTTGGGGCGAAGGCTGTAGCGGCTCAGGATTCGAGCGGCGCCATCGTCAGGCCTCGCGTCTCGAGCTGCGACCAGTAAAGCTCGGCCAGCTCGCGGTGCCCGTTCCAGACGATTGCCTGTCCCGTCCGGTCGATCTCGGTCGCCAGGCGCATGCCTGCGTCGAAACTGACGCCTGGGAGTACTGAGGCGAGCGCCCGCGCGACACCGTCGAAAGTGTTGTGATTGTCGTTGAGAACGATTACCCGCCAGAGGTCGCCCAGTCCGCTACCGCCGCGCGACGCATGTTTCGTCTTGGTCGGGCTCACCAGCGTCGCTGACACGGCGGAAGCGTAGCGCGCCGGCTTTAGCGCGAGCACCGAAGAATCGCCATCTCGCTTTCTCGGGACGGCTCCGGGAGACCGGTCGTGCCTGGCCGTACGGAGCCGCCTGCCGAGTGAACGAGATTAAGCGGTGGGATTCGGTGAGAGCTCTTCTTCTTCTTGCTGCGCGACCGCTTCCTTCGCCAGCTCGTCCACGACCGAGAGGAAGAACTCGATCACGACCGGGTCGAACTGGGCTCCGGCGCAGCGGCGCAGCTCCGAGGCGGCGTTGCCGGTGTTCATGCCGAGCCGGTACGGGCGCGGCCCGATCATGGCGTCGAAGGCGTCGCAGACGGCGATGATGCGCGACGGCAGCGGGATCTCGTCACCCTTGAGGCTGTCGGGATAGCCCGAACCGTTGTAGCGCTCATGGCTGGAGCGAACGATCCGCGACACCTGTGAGAGCGAAGGCGCGGCCGAGATGATGCGCTCGCCGACGACCGTATGTCCGCGGATGAACTCCCACTCCTCTCGATCGAGCGGGCCGGGCTTCTTGAGGATTGCGTCGGGAATCGCCATCTTGCCGACGTCGTGCAGCTGGGCAGCCTGCGCGAGCTGGTCGAGCTCCTCGCCGCTCATGCCCAGGCGCCGTCCCACTTCGGCAGCCAGCCGGGCCACGTCGACCAGGTGATCGCCGAGCTCCGGGCTGCGCTCGTGCAGAGCCTGAAGCAGCACGTCGGCCGACTGGCGTCCTGCCGAGCGCCGGCCGCTGTTCTTGTTCGCGTACAGGCGCTGGTCGGACAGGCGCAGTGCGATGGATACGTCGTTGGCCTCCTGCGGGAGCAGAACCGTTCCGAATGAGCTGCCGATCGCGAACCCTTCGCCGCGCTCCGAGAGAGCAGCGGTTGCGTCGGTGACGATCGTCCCTTGGCCTTCAGTCCCGAGCGTCGCGATGATGCAGAACTCGTCGCCTCCCATGCGGTAGGCCTCGCCGCCGTGCGTGTGCATCGTGGTCTGCAAGTTCCGGCCAAGCCGAGTCAGCAGCGCGTCACCGGCGGGGTGGCCGAAGCTGTCGTTGTAGTTCTTGAAGCCGTCGAGGTCGAAGATTGCCAGTAGAAGGGGTGCCGTCTCGTCTGCATTGGGTAGCGCCTTTTCGAGGTCGACGACTAGCTTGCGCCGGTTGTTGAGGCCTGTAAGGGCGTCGGTCATAGCCTGGTTCGAGGTGCGCACCCAGCGGCGACCCATGACGAAGGCGATCGCCAGCAGGGCTAGGCCCATCAGCCCGACCGGAACCGGGTTATTCGAGATGATGTTGCCCGCAGGAGCGGGGGCCTCGGAGACAACCGTCCAGCCGTTCTTGTCGAGCTTCGAGGTGGACATCCGTTGCCAGGCGACGCGTAGCGGACCTTCCTTCGTTGCGATCGTCGTGATGCCGCTAGCGGCCTTCCTCTTGCTGATGGATGTGAAGCGCGTGTCAGTGACTGTCTTCTGAACCGCTACCCCGGTAGCTGAGAGAGTCTCCTTGACCCCGCTATTCAGAATAACTCGCCCTTTTCTGTTGATGATCAGCAGATCGAGCCCACGCAGCTTGGCCCGTTTGACGGTGGCTGCTGCGGCTTCACGGAAGTTCTCGAGGTCGAGCTCGAAGAAGAGCAACCCTCGATTCTTTCCCGCCACGGGCGGGAGCAAGGTCGAGAAGTTCACGATCCGGCGATGGGTGTCCCCTGAATCCGTTACGCCGCTGGTATAGACCTCACCAGGCTGAAGACTCCTGGTCGCCGCGAGCCACTTCTTGTCGATCGAGCTCGGTGGTTGGAGCCTGAGCTGATTAAGCAAGTCCGGGGCGTAGGCGTAGACGGACAGACTATTGCCCTGGTTGAGTCCGCTCGAGCTCTGATTGAAAAAGGCGACGCGCGCAACGTCGTATAGGCAGCCGCCGCTGAGCGGGCAGTGACCGGCGTTGTCGATCAAGCCGGCGGAGCTGACCAGGTTCGCGTAAATGTGCGTGCCGAGATACTCAAGAGATTGATTGATCTTCCTGCGATCGGAGTCGGTGAGCTTCGACTTGGCGAAGGGAAGGTCAAGAATGGGATTCTGACTCAGAATCTTCAGAGTCGCGGCAGCCTGACTCTCGACGTTCTGAAGGCGGTAGGCCTGCTCGCTCACCTGGCTGGTCAGGGCGCGGTCGAGGTTGTTCTTGGTGTTCTGCTGCTGCTTTACCATCACCAAGCCGGCGCTCAGCGGCACGAGAGCGATCGCCACGATCAGGAGCATTACTTTCACGATCCGCATCAGTGCCTCTTTCTTCCGTCCAAGCCGCTTCGAAGACGCCGTTTAGATCGGGAAAAACACGGTTGGGCTTGAGAGTGAATTGCCGTAGTCGTCAATCGGAGTTTTCGACCACTCGGGCTCAACCTTGACTGGGAACCGTCTCAGCCGGCCGCTCGACTCGTTCGCGCGGGCTGTGCGACGGCCCAGACCAGCCGTGGCTCAGTTAGCATGAACAGCGTGATCTTCGAGCGCTCAGCTCTCGCCAACGGGCTCCGTATCGTGACCGCGCCGATACCCGAGGCTCACTCGGTGACCTGCATGATCATGGTCGCCGCCGGTTCCCGTTACGAGACGCGCGAGTCGAGTGGCATTGCTCACTTCAGTGAGCACATGTTCTTCAAGGGCACGGAGCGGCGCCCGACCGCGCGCGACATCGCCGCCGAGGTGGACGCGATCGGGGGCGAGTTCAACGCTTTCACGGGTAAGGAATATACGGGCTACTACGTCAGATGCGCGGCGGAGTCGCGAGCGCTCGCGCTCGACGTGCTCGTCGACATGATTCGCTACTCCAAGTTCGACTCGGGCGAGATCGAGCGCGAAAAGGGCGTCATCGTCGAGGAGATGAACATGTACTTCGACTCGCCGCGTGACTACGTCGATTCGATCTACGAGAGCCTTCTCTTCGGCGATCAGCCGCTTGGCTGGGACGTGATCGGGACGAAGGAGACCGTCAAGGCGGCCACCCGTGACACCTTCCTCGACTATCTGGGGCGTTGGTACGTGCCCTCGAGGATGGTGGTCGGGCTCGGCGGGCGCCTGGATGGAGATATAGCGGCCGAGGTCGAGAAGCTGCTCGGCGATATGGCGCCGGTGGGTAGCGGAGCTCCGGTCGAGGCCGACGTGCCCTCTCCGACCGGGCCGAAGGTGAGGGTTCAGCACAAGACCTCCGACCAGGCTCATCTCATTCTCGGGACGCTCAGCCGGCCGACGCAACATCCCGACCGCTACGTACTGCAGGTGTTGGCCGCGATTCTCGGCGGCGGTATGTCCTCGCGTTTGTTCACCGAGGTGAGAGAGCGGCGCGGCCTGGCCTATTACATCTTCTGCCATAACAGCACCTATGCCGAGACGGGAACGCTGTGCGCGCAGGCGGGCGTCGACCTCAGCCGCATCGACGAGGCGATCGAGACGATCGTCGCGGAGCTTCGCCGTATTGTCACCGAGCCCGTGCCCGCGGCGGAACTGGCGAAGGCCAAGGCGTACCTCAAAGGCCGGCTCGTCCTGCAGCTCGAAAGCCCGCAGGGCTTGATCTCTTTCGGGCTCAGGCGCGAGGTGGTCGAGGGAGAGCTGGTCGATCCCGCCGAGGTGCTGGCCGGGATCGACGCCGTCGATCGAGAGGACATCGAGCGCGTGGCTCACGAGATCATCGGCGAGCGCGCCTTCCATCTCGCGCTGATCGGTCCTTTCGAGGACGGCGATCGCTTCGAGCGCCTGCTCGCGTAGCGATCAGGCCTGCTCGCGTAGCGCTTCTCCTGGCGCCGTTTCATAAACCTCCCCGGCGCGAATAGACTCCTCTATATGGACGACGCGTTCGTGTGCGCCGAGATGCTGATCTCTTCCTGGGAGGAGAAGCTCCGCGCCGAGCTTCCCCAGACGCCCATCTTCGATGCGCACGTTCATCTCGGCAACGACGTGGACGGCATGGCCGGCACGTACGAGGAGCTGACTTCGGTTTGTGAGCGCTACGGAATCGAACGCTGCTTCGTTTTCCCGCTCGACGAGCCCGACAGCCACCCTGCGTTCCGCAAGCCGAACGACCGTACGCTCGCCTACGCCGAGCAGTCTCAAGGCAGGCTGATTCCGTTCGTGCGCCTCAATCTCGACGAGTCGCCGCTCGAGGAGACCAAGCGTTGCCTCGATCTGGGCGCAGGCGGGATCAAGCTCCATCCGCGCTCGCAGGGGTTTCGCGTCAACGACGAGCGCCTCGAGCCGATCGTGGCGCTGGCGGCGGAGCGAGGAGTGCCGGTCCTGATCCACGGCGGTCGAGGCCTTCCGCCCATCGCCGACCATCTGGCGCAGCTGATCGAGCGCTACCCGCTTGCCCAGCTGATTGTCGCTCACGCGGGGATCGCCGACCTGGGAGCGCTGGCTAGCGCGCTCGGCGGAAGAGCGGGAGCGTTCTTCGACACCTCGGCCTGGAGCCCGATCGACCTGCTCGACTTCTTCCGCCACGTTGCGCCCGAGCAGATTCTCTACGCCTCGGATTATCCCTATGGACAGCAGCCGAGCTCACTACTGATAGCTCTTCGTACGGCGCGCTTCGCCGGTCTCAGCGAAGGCGACCTGCGCATGATTCTCTGGGACAATGCCGATCGCATCAGTCGCCACGAGGCACCGCTGACACCCAGTTCTCCCCACGGCAGCGCGACCTTCACGCAGTCGATGACCATGGCCCGGATTCATCAGTACCTGTCGATGGCGATCCCGCTTCTGTGGACGCGTCAGCAAGACACGGTGGGTGCGCTCCGTCTGGCGTTGAACGCTTGCAGCGAAGTCGACACGCACCCGAGTGACCGGGAGCAGATCAGCGAGCTGTTGACCTGCGCCCGAGAGCTCTGGCGAACGCTCCCCGAACTGGAGCGCGAGCCCGATCGGGTTCGCGTGAGCAGGCTCACCTTCCGCCTCGTTCATCTCGCCGACATCCTGGCGGCGACCTCGGGCGCCTGATCGGAAGAGCTTCGGATTCGCCCGGAGCGGGCGCTACCGGTAAAGGGGACGATAGATTCCCGGCAAGAGAGTTAGGATCTTGCGCGTGAGCCGCCGACTATCCCTGCTCTTTCTCTTCGCCGCGACGCTGGCGATGACTACGGCTACCTTGGCCAGCGCGACCAACGATGGCCAGAAGAGCGTCGCCCGGGCCAGCGATCGAGTGGCTGCGATTGTCGTCGCGAAGGCGGACTCGACCGAAAAGGCGGCGCCGAACAAGCGCTGTCCTCTACCGGCGCAGTTCAGAGCGGTTTTCGAAACCGCCTCGAACAGCTCGGGAGTTCCGCTTTCACTTCTCGTGGCCGTGGCTCAGGCAGAGTCGAACTTCGTACCCAACGCGGTCTCGCATGCGGGCGCCCGCGGTCTCCTTCAGGTGCTTCCGTCGACCGCTCAAGAACTGGAGATCAATCTCAACAGTCCGGGCGCGGACGTTCTCGCCGGCGCTCGCTACCTCCGGCGCATGCTCGACCGCTTCACCTCGCTGGATCTTGCGCTCGCCGCCTACAACGCCGGCCCGACCGCGGTGGAGAAGGCGGGCGGCCCTCCGACGGAAGAGACTCGAATCTACGTCGCCGAGGTCACGCAGCGCTGGCAGAAGCTCGCGGGCTGCTCGTAGGACGCGGGGCGGCGGCGGCGAAAGGCTCAGGGCTAGGGTTTACCGCGCCGGCTTGCCTTGCAATAAAAATCTCGGTTATCGAGGGAGACCGCGGATCTGCCGATGAAGACTCCCAGCGTGCGACCGCTTGACCCGAAAGACCAGCCCCAGTCGGCGCTTGCCTTCGTCTCTTCGCTGGAGAGCGGAGCCGCCGCGACCGTGTTTGCGACGGCGCGGCTGCGCCGTCAGCTGAGCCGGGAACAGGTTGCGCAGCGGTCGGGAATCACGGCCGAGCAGGTGAGCTGGCTCGAGGAAGGTCGCGTCTACGCCTTTCGTAATCCGGAGGACGCTCTTGCGGCCGCGCTCCTACTGGCGAGCGGGCTTGAGATCGACAACCACGAGGCGCGAGAGCTGGCCGGCTTTCCTGTGCTCCCACGGAGGATCGAGCGCAATCCGCGCGGGCGTCTGGCCGCAGCCGCTGCGCTGATAATCGTGGGCATCGCGGCCGCCGTGATGCTCGGCTATGCGCTGCGCGGGCCGGCAACCCATGCCTTGAGCTTGGGTGGCAGTAAAGCCACCCTGCCGGCCGCCTGGAAGGTGAAGGTCGTGGTCGAGAACGGAGGCGGCGACATCAACTACACACGCCAGGTTGCATCGCGTATCGCCTCGTTCGGCTACCAGATCTCGTCCGTCAAGCGCGCCAGCCGCTTCAACTACAAGCGCACGACGATCTTCTATTCGAATCTCGGCAAAGGCCAAGAGCTGGGCCAGCGACTGGCGGGTCAGCTAAAGGCCGATCTCTTGCCGCTCCCGAGCGGCAACGACGCGCTTCACCTGCTCGTCATCGTCGGGCCGGCGACTCTGACCGTAGGCGGCTGATTCCGCTAGAGGCAGTCGCCCGGAGAGGCGTCGCTTCTGAGTGCCGTGAGCTTGACCTTTAGCTCCGCGCTCATCGGCTCTTCGCAAAGCGTCTTGCGCAGATACGCGCGAAACGCCCGCTCGAAGCGGTATTGCCGACGGCAGTAACCGCAGCCGTCGAGATGGGCCTCTGCTTCGCGCGCCTCGCTCTCGTTCAGCTCTCCGTCGAGATAGAGCTGAAGCAGCGATTCGCACTTCGGGCAGGGAGCCTCGTTCATCTCTCGCCTCCCAGCGAGCTTGCCAGTGATTGCTTGAGCAGTCGCCGCGCGCGGTGCAGCCTGGACATGACAGTGCCGATCGGGACCGACAGGATCTGGGCCGTCTCCTGGTAGCTGAACTCGCCCAGGTCGACGAGAACCAGCACGTCGCGGAAGTCATGCGGCAGCGCCGCCAGGGCATCGACGATGTCGGATTGAGAGAGTCGTTGCAGCAGCCGCTCTTCGTCGCCGGCCGAGCCGTCGCCGCTCGTCTGCTCGAGGCGGTCGTAGAGCGAGTAATCACCTTCCTCCAGCGAGCGCTCGGGCGGTCGCCGCTGCTTGCGTCGGCCCTGATCGATGTTGATGTTGGTGAGGATGCGAAGAAGCCAGGCGCGTATGTTCGTACCCTTCGTGTAAGAGCGCCAGCTCCGGAAAGCCCGCGCGTAGGTCTCCTGCATCAACTCCTCCGCCTCTTCTTTCGAGCCGGCGAGGTGGCGAGCGACTTGGTAGACCTGATCGGCATGGCTGAGCGCCTCCTCCTCGAATCGCACCCTGTTTCGAGCGTCCTCTGCGAGCCCTCGCCCCACCGTATCGGGCGCCTGCTCGCTCATTGCGGCCGCTCCACTTGCGTTCGACTTCGTTGCCAACGCTGAGCCATCCCTACGTATTCCCAGGCGGGTGCCTGCGCACTCGTCGTACCGCCCGAGCTTGGCGCCCCGAGCATCAGTGTTCTCGGATTCCGTGCACCGGGCGACCCGCAGCCTCCCAGGCGTAGTAGGACGCACTTGGCCCAAACGAGCGCTGGTACTCGGTGACGTGCGGATTGCGCTCGACCTCCTTGGCGCGCTGGGCGTGGCGGAGGAGATTGGGATCGTCCCTCTTCTGCCAGACGAGGATCAGATGCGCCGCCGTCATGAACTCGGCGACGAAGGGGCAGCCCGGCGCGGGACAGGGGAAGGGGTCGGTGGCGACGCAGAACCAGCCCGTATAGTCGTCGCTCCCTTCGTCGGTCCAGAGCTCTTCCTCCTTGCTGGGCGGGTCGGCAAGGATGGGAGTGCGTGTCGGGCGAACGGGCTGGGGCTCCATCGAACGAGCCTATAGCGTGCTCAGTACGGCGCGGGCGGGAGCCCCGTCGGCGCCGACGATACAAAGGGGAAGACAGACCAGCCGGTAGCGACCCGCCGCGACTCCGCGCAGGTCGAGACCTTCCAGAAGGATGATCTCGTGCGAGAGCAACTCGCGGTGCGTCTCGGGCGCACCGACCGTGAGGTAGTCGATTCCCACGAGTCGAACGCCGCGCTCGACCAGAAGCGACGCCGCCCGGGGGGAGATCCCGACGAAGTCGTCGCTGAAGCTCGGCTGATCCCACAACTCGGAGTTTCGCGTGCTGAAGACGACGCGTTCGCAGCCCGGGGGAAGCTCGCGCTCGACAAGCTCGAGATCGATCTCTTTAGCGACGTCGCGCGCGTCAATAACAACCACGGGACCGATCAGAGCGTCGAGCGGCATCTGATCGACCGAGCCGCCCTGCTCGATGAAGTGCAGGGGCGCATCGACGTGAGTGCCGCTGTGGCTACCGAACGCGAGCCGGCTCAGGTTGTAGCCGTCGCCGGCTTCGATCGAATTCACCCGCTCGATCACGGGAGCCAACTCGTTCTCCCAGCTGACCGTGCTCGGGCTCAGCGGAACGCTGATGTCGATGATCTCGGCCACGAGCCTATGATCGCCGTTCGGCGTCCTTCGTGTCGAGCGGAACGGCGGCGCGGTCGCTACTAACGATTGCCAAGCGTGACGGTGACGGCCATCTTCTTGTCGCCGCGGTAGATCTCGAGCGTGATCTTGTCGCCGGGCTTGTGCTTGGCGATGATGGTCAGGAGCTTTCCGGCGGAGCCACCGACGTTCGCTCCGTCGGCCGCCACAATGATGTCGCCGCCGATCGTGTAGGTATACCCCGACACGGTCACGTCGCGCGTTCCACCCTTGATTCCGGCCTTGGCCGCCCCGGATCCCCTGGTCACCTCGCCGACGAGCAGGCCCTCCTTGACCGGAAGCCGATAAAGACTCGCCAGCTCGGGCGTGATCGCCTTGATCGCAACGCCGAGGTAGGCGTGCGAGGCCTTGCCGTTCTTGAGGATCTGAGCGACGACCTGTTTGACCGTGTTGGACTGGATGGCGAAGCCGATGCCCACGTTGCCCTGGTCGATGCTACCGGTATTGACGATCGACGAATTCACCCCGATCACCTGGCCCAGGCTGTTGAGCAGCGGCCCGCCCGAGTTTCCGTGGTTGATAGCAGCGTCGGTCTGGATTGCGGCAATCGGAAAGTTGCGAGTCGGAGAGGTGAGAGGACTGGCGGTTGAGCTGTCTGCGAGGTTGTAGATAGCGCTGATGATGCCCAGCGTGGCTGTTCGGTCGAGCCCGAACGGGTTGCCGATTGCGACCACGGGATCTCCGACTTCCACCGCTGAAGAGTCACCGAAGGAGAGCGGGGTCAGAGCGCTGGGAGAGACGTTCACCTTGAGCACGGCGAGATCCGTTGACTCGTCGCTGGCGACCAGCGTCGCCTTGGTCGTGACGTTGTTCGAGAACAGGACCTCGATCGACTTGGCTCCCTTGACAACGTGGTAGTTGGTGACGATGTGGCCCTGCTTGTCGATCACGAAGCCCGAGCCGAGGGCCTCTTGCACCTGACTCTGAGATTGGCCGGGGAATAAGGGGTTGCCCTGCGATTTCACGATTGATTTGGTGGTCACCTGAACGACCCCGGGAGCTGTGCGCTCATATATCTCCGCGGTCGTGAGCGCCTTGCCGCCCGTCGTGCTCGAGGTCCGGAGCGCGGTCGGTGTCTCCACGCTCGGCTTCACAACGGTCGTAGTCGTACTGAGACCGCCGAAAGCGGATGCCAGGGCAAGCGCGATCCCTGCGCCTGCCGCGCCCGCGACGAGAACGCCCAGAGCAGTAGCGATACCTCGTGTCCTCAACTTCATCTGGAATCCCCTTCTTCCGGCCGCGATTCAATGGCAGTTCTGGATTTATACCCCGCCAGATCAGTTGGCCGGTTAGAGTCGTCTTTGTCCGCATTAGGGCTTTGTTAAGCGGCGGCGAGAGAGCACAATCGCTACGACCGGCGTGGGTCAAGAATGCCGAAGCTGACTACCGATCGAACTTCCGGCCGTTTCTGTCGATAGAGAAGGGGACGCCTTTTTGCGGCGGGCGATGAGAATGATTCCGATCAGCGAGCGGATTAGCCACGAAGTTTCCAGGCTGCGAGACGCGGTTGCTCCTCCGAACCCGGAAGCACGGTTCGAGAGCACCTCGCGCGCCGCGGCTTTGCTCGCCGCTGCGTCGGGCTTCATCGTGCTCGTCCTGACCGCGCTCGCCCCGGCCGACAAGCGTCTGATTACGCTGGCGATCGCGCTCGGCTTTTTCGCGCTGGTTCTTGCATACCTCGCGCTCTCGAAACGCTGGCCGGCACTACCCACAACATTTGGAGTCTCCGCCTCGCTGCTGGTCGCGGTTGGGATCTGGGCCGACTCCCGTAGCTGGGCACTCGGGTTGCTCGTCTACTGCCTGGCCTCGATGTACACGGCCTACTTCGGTTCACTGCGCGGCCTAGTGCTGCAGTTGACGGTGGCCTCGGGCTCCTTTCTCGTAGCTCTGATCGCTGCGGGAGCCAGGTCGCGCGTATTCGTTGAGTGGATCGCCGTGACAGCGGCGCTGACCTTCTTTGCGCTCGCGGTCTTTCTAGCGAGAAACGCGGTCGACCGGCTCGTCGAAGATCTACGGGCCAGGGCGCACGGCCAGCAAATCGTCGCTCGACTCGGCCAGCGCGCACTGATCGAGACCGACATCGCTGCTCTCACGCGGGAAGCCGCCGAGGCGACAGTGGAAGCGCTGGCGCTCGACCGCGTTGTCATTTTCGAAAACGTTCGCGGCGACGGGTTGCTCTCGATGCGCGCCTCGGCTGGACGCCTGGCGAGCGCCAGCGAGCCCGACTCGGCCTCGGCGCCGGACGCCTTCTCGCGCTACGCGCTGTCTGTGGACGAGCCGGTTGTCGTGACCGATCTGGCGCGGGAGACACGCTTCGATCCGCCGCCGTCCCTGCTCGAGCTGGGAATTGTCAGCGCCGCGAACGTAGCGATTCCTGGTCGCGAGCACCCTTGGGGCGTTTTCGGTGTGCGCTCGGCGGGGAGCCGAAAGTTCAGCGACGCCGATATCGATTTCTTACGCTCGCTTGCCAACGTGCTGGGCTCGGCTATCGAGCAGCGCGAGTTCGAAGAAGAGGCGCGGACGATCCGAGCCAAGACCGCGGAGTTGAACGAGCGCCTGGAGGCCATGATCGACGCTTCGCCGGTCGCGATCATCGAGGTCGACCTCGACCGGCGCATCACCGTCTGGAACGAGGTTGCCGAAGCCATCTTCGGCTGGTCGAGCGAGGAGGTGGTCGGAACGATCTTGCCGATCGTTCCGGAGCATCGGCTCGAGGAGCACAACGAGCTGATCGGAAGGGCCAGCCAGGGCGAGCAGATCAATAACTACGAGACCGAGCGACGGCGCCGCGACGGCACGGTCTTCCCCTACTTGATCTCGATGGCACCGCATCGCGACGCCGAGGGCAACACGATCGGCGTGATCGGGATCGGCTCCGACCTGAGCGCGAGCAGGCTCGCCGAGGAAGAGCTGCTTCGCAGCCGCGAGCTCTATCGCGTCGTGGTCGAGAACTCGCACGACATGATCGCGGTGCTCGATCCGATGGGACGCTTTGTCTTTGCGTCCCCCTCCTATGAGCAGGCGCTCGGCTACGGGCCCGAAGAGCTGGTCGACGTCTCACCGATCAGCCTCGTTCATCCCTCTGACGTTCAGCGTGCGAGCGATGCGCTCCGGCAGGCGGTGACCACTCGGAGCGCCTCCGTCGTAGAGCTGCGCATGCGTCACAAGCGCGGAAACTGGGTCTTCGTCGAGGGAACGACGACCGGGGTGCTCGACGAGAACGGTCAGCTCAACTCGATCCTGATGAGCTTCCGCGACATCAGCGAGCGTCGTAACGCCGAGGAAGAGCTGCGCGAGGCCGAAGCGCGCTACCGGCTCCTGGTCGAGCAGCTACCGCTGATCACCTATATCAACGCTCCGGGCGAGTCCGGACGCTGGGTCTATCTGAGCCCGCAGCTCGAGGAGATCCTCGGCTACAAGCCGGCCGACTGGGTCTCGGATTACGACAATTTCGTCAACGCAATTCACCCCGACGATCGCGAGCATGTCACCGCTGAGCGAGCCGCCAGCGGCGGGAAGGGAAGGATCGCGCTCGAATACCGCCTGATCTCGAAGGACGAGCGCACGGTCTGGGTTCACGACGAGGCCGTGGTCGTGCGCGACTTGTCGGGCAAGCCGCTCTACGTCCAGGGCTATTTGCTCGATATCAGTGTCGAGCGCGAGGCCGAGATCGAGCGGCGGAGACTCGAGGCGGAGCTTCTGCACTCGCAGAAGATGGAAGCCATCGGTCGCCTGGCGGGAGGTATCGCGCACGACTTCAACAACCTTCTCACCGCGATCACCGGCTACAGCGAGCTGATCGCGTCGGAGCTCGACCCCGCCAGCTCGGTGGCCCGCGACGCAGAGGAGATCAAGCGGGCGGCCGAGCAGGCGGCGGCGATGACCCAACAGCTGCTGGCGTTCAGCCGCCGGCAGGTGCTGCAACCGGTGCTACTCGATCCAAACGAGGTGATCGAGCGGATGGAGAAGATGCTTCAACGCCTGATCGGCGAGAACATCGAGCTGGTTGCGAAGCTCGCGCCCGAGATCGCCATGATCCGCTCGGATCGAGGTCAGGTCGAGCAGGTGATCATGAACCTCGTCGTCAACTCTCGTGACGCGATGCCGGGCGGCGGCAAGATCGGGGTCGAGACGGGAAACGCCAGCCTCGATGAGGCCGAGGCCACCCGGCTGGGAATATCGGCCGGCGATTACGTTTTGACGACGATCTCGGACCTGGGGTTCGGGATGGACGAAGAGACGATGTCGCACATCTTCGAGCCGTTCTTCACCACCAAGGAGCAAGGCAAGGGCACCGGACTCGGGCTGGCGACGGTACACGGCATCGTGGAGCAGTCGAACGGCGCGATTCAGGTCTCGAGCGAGATCGGGAAAGGAAGCGTGTTCTCCGTGTACCTTCCCGTTGCGCCGGAAGGCGCCGAAGCGGAGAGAGCGGCCGCTCCGCTGGGAGAGGCGCGCGGCTCGGAGACGCTGCTTCTCGTCGAGGACGAAGAGATGGTGCGCCAGCTCGTCGCCCGCATCTTGCGCGATCTCGGTTACGAAGTGTTCGAGACCTCGAGCGGCGACGAGGCACTCGCGTTCTCCGACTCTCTTGATCGGGAGATCGACCTGCTCGTCACCGATGTCGTGATGCCCGGAATGAGCGGGAGCGAGCTGGCGAAGGTCCTCACCGAGAGGCGACCGACAACACGAGTGCTGTTCATGTCCGGCTATACCGACGAGGCGATCGTTCATCACGGCGTTCTCGACGGAGTGGCCGAGTTCATCGGCAAGCCTTTCACGCCGCAGGAGCTGGCCCACAAGATCCGCGGCGTGCTCGAGGCGAGCAGTAGCGGCGACGTGCGCCGGCAGCCCGCAAGCTGATCGAAGCCACGGTCATGGGCTTCGTGCCGCCTTTCTGGTTGAATCGTGTCTATGGCCAACTCCTTTGGAGCGCGCAGCGAACTCGAGATCGACGGCGTTAAGCACTCGATCTTCTCTCTCGCGACTCTGGCCGCCGAGCACGAGATCGACACCCTTCCCTACTCTCTGCGCGTTCTGCTCGAGAACGTGCTCCGTCACGAGGGCACGGTTACCAGCGCGGCCCAGGTCGAGGCGATCGCGGGATGGAACGAAGGCTCCCCGCCCGCCAGCGAGATCTCTTTCACTCCCACGCGGGTGTTACTGCAGGATTTCACCGGCGTACCGGCGATAGTCGATCTGGCCGCGATGCGCGACGCCATGCGAGAGCTGGGCGGCGAGGCGTGCGCGATCAATCCGCGCCTGCCGGTGGAGCTCGTGATCGACCACTCGATTCAGGTCGACGAGGCGGCGAGCCCGCTGGCGCTCGAGCGTAACAGCGAGCTGGAATACGTCCGCAACCGCGAGCGCTACATCTTCTTGCGCTGGGGCCAGGGCGCTTTCGCGGGCTCCAAGGTCGTACCGCCGAGCACGGGAATCGTCCACCAGGTCAACCTCGAACATCTGGCCCGCGTGGTGGAGGTGCGCGACGGGATGACCTTTCCCGACACGCTCGTCGGCACCGACTCGCACACGACGATGGTGAACGGGCTCGGCGTGCTCGGTTGGGGCGTCGGCGGGATCGAAGCCGAGGCGGCGATGCTCGGCGAGTCGATCTCGATGCTCGTTCCCCAGGTTGTCGGTGTGCGGCTGAGCGGCGAACTGGAAGGTGGCGTGACCGCGACCGATCTCGTCCTGACCGTGACGGAGCTGCTTCGTCACGCGGGCGTCGTGGGAAAGTTCGTCGAGTACTTCGGCCCCGGGATCTCGAGCCTGGCGCTGGCCGACCGCGCGACTCTGGCCAACATGGCTCCGGAGTACGGGGCGACTTGCGGCTTTTTCCCGGTCGACGCGGAGACGCTCGAGTTCATGCGCCTGACCGGCCGTAGCGACGAGCACGTGCGCCTCGTCGAGGCCTACTGCAAGGAGAACATGCTCTGGCTCGATCCGGGCCTGGAGCCTCGCTACTCGCAGATCGTGGAGCTCGATCTGGCGACGGTCGAACGCAGCCTTGCCGGTCCGCGCCGCCCGCAGGATCGCGCTCCGCTGGCTTCGGTCAAGCGATCGTTCTGCGAAGGGCTGGAGAGCTTCGGCGTCGAGTTCGCGGGCGGCTCGCTCGACGAGGCAATCGCCGAGAGCTTCCCGGCCAGCGATCCTGCCGCCGAGCAGGCGCCCGGTCACGAGGCGCTGCCGGATCCCACGCCCGAGCCTCACGCTCCCATCGTCCGCCAGGACGGCGCGCTCGTCGAGCTCGACGGAGAGAGCTTCCGGCTCTCGCACGGCGCCGTTGTGATCGCCGCCATCACAAGCTGTACGAACACCTCCAACCCGCAGGTGATGATCGCGGCCGGGCTACTGGCCAAGAAAGCGGTCGAGCTCGGGTTGCGCCGCAAGCCGTGGGTGAAGACGAGCCTGGCCCCGGGCTCGCGCGCGGTCGAGAGCTACTACCGGCGCTCGGGGCTTCTGCCCTATCTCGAGCGGCTGGGCTTCGACCTGGTCGGCTTCGGCTGCACGACCTGCATCGGCAACTCGGGGCCGCTGGCCGCGCCGGTCTCGCAAGCTATCGCCGAGCACGAGTTGGTGACCTGCGCCGTTCTGTCCGGAAACCGCAACTTCGAGGCCCGCATCCATGCCCAGGTGAAGGCCAATTACCTGGCATCGCCGCCGCTGGTGGTCGCCTACGCGCTTACCGGGCGGCTGGATATCGACCTCACTGGCGAGCGGCTCGGCCGCGGCGCGAACGGTGAGGACGTGTACCTGCGCGACATCTGGCCGAGCGCGGAGGAGATCGCCGAGACGATCGCCTCCTGCGTAGACAGAGAGGCGTACAGCGAGGCCTACCGAGATATCTATTCGGGTGACGAGCGCTGGCGCGCGCTCCCGGTCTCACGTGGCGAGCTGTTCGAGTGGGATGCCGACTCCACCTACGTGCGGCGGCCGCCCTATTTCGACGGCATGAGCAAACGTCCGGGGCAGATCGAAGACATCGAAGGCGCACGCTGCCTGGCGCTGCTCGGCGACTCGGTCACCACCGATCACATCTCGCCGGCCGGGTCGATCGCTGCCGACTCGCCGGCCGGCGCCTACCTGCTCGAGCACGGGGTGGAGCCCGCGAGCTTCAACTCCTACGGCTCGCGCCGCGGCAACCACGAGGTGATGGTGCGCGGCACCTTCGCCAACCTCCGCCTGCGCAACCTTCTCGTGGCGGGGAAGGAAGGGGGCTGGACGGCTCATCTTCCCGACGGCGAGGAGATGACGATCTTCGCCGCGTCCGAGAAGTACCTGGCCGAGCGGACGCCGCTGATCGTGCTGGCCGGCAAGGAGTACGGCTCGGGCTCCTCGCGCGACTGGGCGGCGAAAGGCACGAAGTTGCTGGGCGTGCGGGCGGTGATCGCGGAGAGCTTCGAGCGCATCCATCGCTCGAATCTGCTCATGATGGGCATCGTGCCGCTTCGCTTCCTGGACGGCCAGAGCTGCGAGGCGCTGGGCTTGAGTGGGCGCGAGCGTTACTCGATCTCAGGGCTCGCGGACGGGGAGTCCGGCCGCGCCGCCGTGACGGCGGTGCCCGACGGTGGCGGCGAGCCGATCAACTTCGAGCTTCGCGTCTGCCTCGATACTCCGCGCGAGCGAGAGTACGTCGAGCACGGCGGGATTCTGCCCTACGTAATCCGGGCCCGCCTCGACCAGTCGCACCAAGGTCGGTAGGCGCCGCGACAAGCTCCGTCTTCGGCTGCGCCAGGCGGCGCAAGATCGACACGGAAGCGGCGCATTCTCGTATGCGTTTTCTCGATACCGTTTCGCGCCCCGTGGGAGGGCGGGGGGTGGTGGGTGGTCAAGGAGGCGCTCATACCCTGGAAATCGCGCCGCGAGCGGCGGTCGAGGGTCTTTCTTGAGCTGTTCCGAGCTTAAAGCAAATGCTTAGGCGGTCTTCAGGCGCCTCTCAGGGACCCCTCAGGAACTCTAGATATAGTAATCTCTATGAGGCTAGCTGTCTTCGCGATGCTGCTTGCGCTGGCTTACTGCGCCGTGCCCGGCCCCGTTCTCGCGGAGACGACTCGGCGTGGCCTCAATAACGGTTTTCGCGCCGCGCTGGCGGTTGAGCTGGGATCACTGGCCGGTGACGCTCTCTGGGTCGTATTGATGTTCGCGGGTGCAGCGGCTCTGGCCCAGGCAGGCGGTGTTCGGCTCGCGGCGGGCGCCGCCGGCGGCCTGTTCCTGCTTTGGCTGGGTGCGCGCGCGCTGTCGAGCGCTCGGAGCAAGCGGCCGCCGAAAAACGGTGGCGTGGTGGTCGAGCAGGCCTTTGCGACCGGCGCGGCGATGAGCGTCGCCAGCCCCTACGCGCTTCCCTTCTGGATCGCCGTCTCCGGCTCTCTTTCCGGCTACGGCGTCTCGTCCACCGGCGTTCTCGGCTACACGGTCTTCTCGGCCGCTTTCATGTTTACCTGTCTTGCCTTCGCGCTCCTTGCGGCGGGCGCGATCTCCTGGGGGCGCCGTTTCCTCCGCCCCCGATTTTTCTTCGTCGTCGATCTGGTCGGAGGCCTGGTGTTCGTCGCCATTGGTCTCAATCTGCTCACGATGACGACCGTGCACCTGATCGGCTAGAGTCGCCGGCGAGCCTCCGCAAGTAAGCCGACGAGGCGCCGAGACAACCGGGGTGTCCCGTCCGCGTGGGTGGGGCTGAGAGCAAACCCGCCGAACCTGATCTGGGTAATGCCAGCGAAGGGAGAGCGATGAGCCACGAGACACCGAACTGGGGCATCGAGCCGGTGCCCGAGCGCCTGCGCGTACTCGGGCTTTTCGACACCGGACTGCTCTGGAGCAGCCTTGGGCTGAGTCTGCTCGTCCTGGTTGCCGGTACCTACCTCGTCCCGGCGCTCTCCCTGCGAGACGCTTTTCTTGCGATCCTCGTCGGAGGCGTCGTCGGCAACGCGATGCTCGGTTTTGCCGGGTTGATCGGGGCGCAAGCTCGCGTGCCGGCGATGGTGCTCTTGCGGGCGCCGCTCGGGCGCCGCGGCTCGTATCTGGCCACGGTGCTCAACGTGGTTCAAAACGTCGGCTGGACGGTTTTCGAGCTGATCGTGATCGCGACCGCCGCCGCCGCCCTGTCGCAGCGGGTCTTCGGTTTTGGCGCTAAGTGGCTCTGGACGCTTGTTGCCGCGGTAGGGACGACGGCTCTCGCCCTACTCGGACCGGTGGGCTTCGTTCGCCGCTGGGTCAAGCCCTTCGCGATCTGGGTAGTGCTCGCCTCGCTCGCCTATCTGACCTGGTGGGCGCTTCACGATGCGGGCTTGCAGCGGCTTTGGTCGCGTCCCGGAAAAGGCGGCCTCGGCTTCTGGGGAGGGGTCGACTTGATGATCGCGATGCCGGTCTCCTGGCTGCCGCTAGCGGCCGACTACACGAGGTTCTCCCGCAGCCGTAGTCGATCCTTCTGGGGTACCGGGCTTGGCTACCTGCTTCCCAACGTCTGGCTCTACGCGCTCGGCGCCGTTCTTTTGCTCTCAAAAAACCTCGGCGATGCGACCTCGCTGATGACGGCGATCGCGGCTGGCGGTCTGGCTAGTGGACTGGCGCTCTTCGCGCTCGGCGTCGACGAGACCAAGGAGCCGTTCGCCAACGTCTACTCGACCGCCCTTTCGCTCCAGAACCTCATTCCACGCGCCTCGCAGCGAATGCTGATTCTCGTCGCCGCGTCTGTCTCGACCCTGGGCGCCTTGACTATCGACCTCGCTCAGTACCAGTCCTTCCTCTACCTGCTGGGCTCGTTCTTCGTGCCTCTCTTCGGCGTGCTTGCGGCCGACTGGCTCGTGCGTCGAGGCTACAACCGGGATGCCGTATTCCGCGCGCCGTCGCTGCGGCCGGCGCAACTCGGCGCCTGGCTGGCCGGCTTCGCTCTGTACCAGTGGTTGATACCAACCGGGCCCTCCTGGTGGAAAGACGTGGTCAACCAGCTGCACCCGACGAGTTGGGGCCTTGGCGCCTCGATACCCTCCTTCGCGCTCGCCTTCGCGTTGAGTGCGCTCCTGAACGTTCTCGTGCGCAGGCGCGCACGAGGCTCGCCAGTCGCCTGATTCGATCGCCGGAGCCGTTACAGTCAGCACGTGCGCCCTGTTGCGATAGTCGGCAGCCTCTCGCTGGACAGCGCGCCCGGGCGCGAGCCGTTTCCGGGCGGTTGCCCGTACCACGCCGCGCGGGCGTTGAGCTTGCTGGCCCGGCCTTCTCGCATCGTCACCAAATGCGCCGCTACGCATCGGCGGCTCTTGCTCGGGCCGCTGCTCGCGCTCGGGATCCCGGTCAGCTGGCGCACGGCCGAGGCCACGACGGGCTTCGAATTGATCAGAGACGATGACGACCGGATCATGGCCGTGACGTCGATCGGCGACGGCTGGACGGAGGACGAGGCGCGAAGCTGGGTCAGCCCGGCGCTCGAGTCCTGCGAGTGGGTGCACGTAGCGCCGCTGCTGCGTGACGAGTTCTCGGCCGGCGCACTGGAGGAGATAGCGCGCGGTCGAATTCTCTCGCTCGACGGGCAGGGGCTCGCGCGCTCACCCAAGATCGGGCCGCTGGCGCTGGATGCCGACTTCGACCGCGACCTTCTCCGCCACGTCAGCGTGCTCAAGCTCGCCGAGGAGGAGGCGGCGGCGATTCTCGAAGAGATCAACGCCGAGAGCATGGCCGGCCTGGGAGTGCCGGAAGTGATCGTTACTCGCGGCTCGCGGGGCGCGCTGATCTGGGCTGCCGGGGAACTGACCGAGGTGCCGGCCAAGCCACCGGTGCCGAACGCCGCCGCAACCGGCTCCGGCGACGCCTTTGCCGCCATCTACATCGCCGCTCGCAGCCGCGGGCGATCGCCGCGCGTCGCGGCTGCGCGCGCGGCAGCCTTCGTCGGCGCGATGCTCAGCCGGCACCTGGCGCCGGCCTTGAGCCGAGAGGACTGAGAGCCTGTCCCGCCAGGCCCACACGACCGATGCGGCCGATTCACGGTGCCAGCCGCCGCCCAAACCGCTCACCGCACTACCAGCGCGCTTTCGCGGCTCGCTCGACCCCTGGCGTCCGCGCTTCGACCACCTCGTCGCACATCCCTATCGAGATAGGCTCTAACCGGCGCTCGGAAGCCTGAACTCGCCCCGGGCGACCACCACTGCGCAACCACCGACCTCGATCCGCTCGACGGCATCGGCGCTTCCGTACGCGCCGGCGAACAGAACCGAGGGGCGCCCGACCTCCTCGCCTTGGCGGATCTCGATCTCGTCGCCAAAGGAGACGGCCCCGTGGCGGGACAGGTGCAGGGCGAGCGGCCCGGCGGCCGAGCCGGTGGCGGGATCCTCGTCGATCCCGAGCCCGCTGACGAAGCAGCGCGTCTTCCAGCTCTTGCCGGCGCCGGCGAAGCAGTTGACGCCGATCGAGCCGAACGCCGCCAGACCCTTGCCGTCGGGCTCGAGTGCGGCGACCTGCTGTTCGGAGCCGAGCGCGACGAAGACGTGCTCGATGCCGTTGTCGTACAGCTCGATCGGAAGCTCGCCCTTTTCCAGTTCCAGCGCCGCGAGCAACTCTTCGGCCCGTTCGTAGGGCTGGATCCGCGGCAGCGGCTGGTTCATGCGGCCGAACAGGATGCGTCCGCTCTCGCCGCGCTCCAGCTCGACCTCGACCAGACCGGAGCCCGTCTCGAGCCCGATCAGGCCCAGCTGCATCGGCGCCGCGAGCACGAAGGCCGTGCCGAGCGTCGGGTGCCCGGCGAAGGGGACTTCGCTCGCCGGCGTAAAGATGCGAATCCGCACGTGTCCCTCGCCCTCGGCGGGGTAGCAGAAGACGGTCTCGGAAAAGCCCATCTCCTTGGCCAGCGGCTGCAGCAAGTGCTCGGGAATCGGCTGCGCGTTGGTGAAGACGGCGAGCTGGTTTCCGGCCAGCGGCCGGTCCGTGAAGACGTCGATGACGACGAAGCGAAAGTTCTCCATAGGATCCTCGAGACGGTGAGACTCTAGCGAGAAGCGGCCGGAGCGCCACCCGCACGAATCTCAGACGACGCGCCCGTTCTCCAGTCGTAGCACCGCGTCGAAGCGGTCGAGCATCAGCTCGTCGTGCGTGATCACGAGCAGGCCGGCGTCGTCGGTGCCGGCGGCGAAGAGATCGTCGAGGATGGCCTCGGCGGTTGCGCGATCGAGCTGTGCGGTCGGCTCGTCCAGAATCAGAAAGCGGGCGCCGGAGAGGAAGGCTCGGGCCAGCGCGATCCGCCGCCGCTGGCCGCCCGAGACCTGATCGCCCGTCTCGCCCACGTAGGTGTCGAGCCCCTCCGGGAGGGACGAAACCCAGTCCCAGACGCCCGCGCGCCCGAGCGCGGCGGCGATCTCCTCGTCGCTCGAGCCGGGGCGGGCGAAACGGACGTTCTCGCGGATGGTCGTGGAGAAGAGGTGGGCGTCCTGGCCGGCGAGTGCGACCAGGCCGCGCACGTCGTCGGAGGCGTAGGCGCCCAGATCGTGCCCGTCGAGGGTGGCGCGGCCGCCGTCGAGCTCGAGGAAGCGAACGAGAACGCCGGCGATCGTCGTCTTGCCGGCGCCACTCTCGCCGACGAGTGCCACTCTCCGCCCCGGCCTCAGCTCGAACGACGCTCCATCGAGTACCCAGGGCAGATCCGGCGTATAGCGCAGGCGCGCATCCTCGAGCCGGAGCACGCCGGTCGCGGGAATCGGCAGCGGGTTTTCAGGCTCGCTCACGGGCGCGGCGCGGTCGGTCAGCTCGAACAGGCGCTCGGCGGCGCTCGCCACCGCGCCGGATTGCTGAGCGGCGAGCGGAAGCGGGCGCACCGCTTCGAAGGACGAGAGCGCAAGCAGGGCGAGCATCCCCAACCAGACGCCGCCGAGCCTTCCTCCCACGACCGCGGAGGTCGCTACCGCGAGCACGGCGACCAGCGTCAGGCCCGAGCCGAAAAACACCAACGCCTCGCCCAGTGCGGCGATTCGCCCGTGCCGGCGATCGAGCCGCCCCAGATCGCGGTCGATTCCGTCGATCGCGTCCAGCTCCCAGTCGACGCGGCTGAAGGCGACCAGCTCCGGCCCGGTCGCGAGCGCCTCGACGACTCGGCTGGTCAGCTCGGCGCGAAGGCGCGCCTCGTGCCGGGCGCTCGCTCTCGTCGCCCGCCTGGTGATCGCTGCGGCGAAAAGCGCTGTGACGGCGAGCCCCGCGCCCAGCACTGCTGCGGCGACGGGCAGCACGATCGCAGCCGCCAAGACGGCTCCCACGCAGGCCACGAGCGCCACCAGCGGCGGTGCCAGCGCGCGCAGGAAGAGGAACTGCATCGTCTCGACATCGCCCACGAAGCGGCCGAGCAGGTCGCCCATTCGCGCGCTGCCGAGCCCGCCCGGAACCAGCGGCTCCAGGCGCTCGAAGAACGAGACGCGCAGGCGACCGAGGAAGCGAAAGGCCGCGTCGTGCGAGACGAGACGCTCGAGGTAGCGCAGCGCCGCTCGCGAGACGCCGAACAGCTGCACCAGCCCGATCGCAACCCCGAGCGAGAGGATGGGCGGCTGTAGCGCTGACTTCGAGATCAAGTAGCCGGCGGTCGCCATCAGGCCGACTCCGGCCGCGATCGAGCCGGCGCCGAGCAGGATCGAGAGTGCCAGGCGGCGGCGCAGCGGGCGAGCCTCGGCGAGCATGCGACGAAGCGCGGGGCTCATCGCGCAACCTCCTTTAGCCTGATCGTGCGCTCGGCCAGGGGCAGCAGCGAGGCATCGTGGCTGGCGATCACGACGGTCTGCTTCTGCTCCAGCCGCCCCAGCGCCAACCGGATCTGCGCCGCGCCAGCGGCGTCGAGATGGGCGGTAGGCTCGTCGAGCAACAGCAACGATGAGCGGCGAACGAGAGCGCGGGCCAGCGCGATCCGCCGCCGTTCGCCGCTGGAGAGCTGCCGCCCGCCTTCTCCCACTCTCGTATCGAGCCGAGCGGGCAAGCCGGCGACGAGCGCCCTGCAGTCCGCCGCCTCGAGCGCCGCCCAGAGCTCTTCCTCGCTCGCGTCGGGCGCGGCGAATCTGAGCACCTCGGCTACTGTCGCGGCAGGCAGCCGCGGATCTTGCGGCAGCCAGGCGATGCGGCGGCGCCACCCGTCGGGATCGAGCTCGCGCAGGTCAATGCCGCCGACCGTGATCCGGCCCCTCTGCGGATCGGAGAAGCGAAGCAAGAGCGAAATCAGCGTCGTCTTTCCCACGCCGCTCCCTCCGGCGACGAGCAGCCGTTCGCCGGGTTGGATCGCGCAGTCGAAGCCGGAGAAAACCGGCCCGGCCCGGCCCGCGTAGGCGAAGTCGATCTCCTCCAGCCGGATCGCGGCCGTACTCGGGTCGGGCGCGGATTGTGGTCGAGGCGCCACAATCACCGCCGGCGCCAGGTCGATCAGCTCGAGAGCCCGGCGCGCGGCGGCCAGGCCGTCGGCCGAGGCATGAAACTGAGCCGCGACCGCCCGCAGCGGCAGGTACAGCTCCGGCGCGAGCACGAGCACCGCGAAGGAAGGCCCGAGCTCGACGCTTCCATTCACCAGCCGGATTCCGATCACGGCCGCGATCAGGGCGATCGACATCGTCGAGGCCAGCTCGAGCACCAGCGCCGAGAGGAAGGCGACCCGGAGAGTGCCCATCGTCTCTTCGCGGAACTGCTCGCTGGTGCGCTCGATCGTCTCCACCTGAGCTCGCCCGCGCCGGTAGGCACGCAGCGTCGCCAGCCCGCGCACCACGTCGAGGAAGTGGGCGCTCATCAGCGACAGCGCGCCCAGCCTGCGCTTCGTCCTCTCCTCCGCCGCCTTGCCGATCAGCACGGCGAAGAGCGGGATCAGCGGAAGCGTGATCGCCATGATCGCGGCCGAGACCGGATCGCGGAAGGCGACCCAGACGAGAATCGCCGGCGAAACGACTGCGGCCAGCACGAGCTGGGGCAGGAAGCGCGAGAAGTAGGGATCGAGCGCGCCGAGCCCGCTCGTTACCGTCGTCGCCACTTCGCCCGTGCGCAGGTCGCCGAGGCCGGCGGGCCGCGCCCGAAAGACCTGCTTGAGCGCGCGCCGGCGCAAGCGGCCGCGCACCCGCCGCGAGGTCGCCTGGCCGCTCGTCTCCAGTGCCCAGCCGAGCCCGGCTCGCAGCGCGGCGATCGCAACCAGCGCGGCGAGCAGGCGTGAGACGGAGGCCAGATCGGCGCCGCCCAGAAACACGCGTGCGACGATCCGCCCGATCAGCTCGGCCCAGACGATCACGAGCAGGGCGGAGAGCGCCGCGAGAGCAAAGGCGCCGTAAAGGAAGCGCCTGATCGCCGGCGCCTCGCGTAAAAGTCTCCGGTCGAGCGGGCCCACTACGAAGGCGGCCGGCCGGCCGCCTTGCCCGGCAGACCTCCGCCCGGTAGGGAATCGCCGCGCAGCCGCGCCCGGAAGACCCAGTAGGTCCAGCCCTGATAGACGAGCACGATCGGGGTGAAGACGAGCGCCACGATCGCCATCAGCGCCAGCGTGTGATGCGAAGAGCTGCTCGAGAAGACGGTCAGGTTATAGGCAGGCTTGCTGCTCGAGACGAGCACTCTCGGATAGAGGGCGACGAAGAAGAAGGCCACGCTCGAGCAGATGGCGAGCGCGGTCGCGGCAAACGCGGCGCCGTCGCGGTTGCGAACGAGCAGCCAGAGCGAGAGCGTCAGGAGTACCGCTGCGATCGAGGCCAGAGCCGCCGCCGCGAGCCACTTTCCGTCGATCTCGCCAGAGTCGGCCGCGCTCCAGACGAAAATCGCCAGCACGAGCGCGGCGGCCGGTACCACCAGGCGTATCGCGAGCGCCTTCGCCCGCCGGCGCAACTCGCCCTCCGTGCGCAGGGTGAGGAAGACGGCGCCGTGGAAGGCGAACAGGGTAAGCGAGGCCAGGCCGCCCAGGATCGCGTAGCCGCCGAAGAGGTCTGTCAGCCCGCCCGCGAACTCGCCGTGCGCGTCGATCGGGACGCCGTGGATGATGTTGGCGAAGGTCAGCCCCCAAAGGAAAGCCGGCACCACGCCTCCCAGCACGATCGCCGCCTCCCAGGCCGATCTCCAGCGCTGTTCGGGGCGCTTGGCCCGGTACTCGATCGCGACGCCGCGGAAGATCAGCGCGATCAGGATCAGGAAGAAGACGATGTAGTAGCCGGAGAACAGGGTCGCGTACCAGTTCGGGAAGGCGGCGAAGGTGGCGCCGCCGGCGACGATCAGCCAGACCTCGTT
>Ga0182017_10000010_pt1 | contig 135753 bp, 108 predicted proteins | sample 712E3DmetaG_FD_120492 | JGI IMG/M metagenome (GOLD analysis project Ga0182017, IMG submission 120492) | Permafrost microbial communities from Stordalen Mire, Sweden - 712E3D metaG | ecosystem: Environmental > Terrestrial > Soil > Wetlands > Permafrost | place: Sweden: Stordalen | collected... | reverse complement strand
TGCACCCACGCGTCATGCTCGCGGATGTTGACCATCTGGAGACAGAACGGATTCAGGCCGCCGCCTTCCAAAGCGTTGCGGAAAGTGTGCTCGTGCAACAGTGGCGAGCACGACGCGACGACGATACGGTTCAGCTTATGGTCCTTGATGTCCTGCTGGATCAGCACCTGCCCCGGATCGGAGCACATGTATTTGTAGTCGCGCGACACAACCACGCCCGGCAGCGTGGCGGCGTAATCCGCCACCGCCTTGACGTTGATCACCCCGGCTATGTTCGTGCCGCAATGGCAGATGTAACACCCGATGCGAATATCGCCGTTGGATTGCTCTTTCATGCTACTACCTCTTGTTTTTTCAAAAGCGGTTCAATGGAAATAATGCCGCGCTGCAGACCCAGCGTTTTCGCGTCCATACCGAACGCCAGACCCATCAACTGCGTGAAATAAACGATCGGCATATGCACCGGCTCGTACTTGTTGGTCATGTCCCTCTGGTAGGCGTCGAGGTTGAACTGGCAGAGCGGGCAGACCGTCGCCAGCACGTTCGCGCCGCGCCGTTGCGCTTCTCGCAAGATATGGAAACTCAGTCCCAGACCGGCTTCCGGCAACGTACCAGTCAGACTGCCGCCGCAGCACCGCGTCTTCAGCGGGTATTTCACCACTTCAGCGCCGAGCGCCTTGAACAGCTTGTCCATGAGCACCGGGTCGTACTGGTCGTCGAAATCCGCGTATGGCCGCACGATCTGGCAACCGTAATACGGAGCGACCTTGAACCCTTTGAGCGGCATCTTGACCTGCTTCTTGATCGCATCGAGACCGATGTCGTTGACCAATACATCGAGCGGATGACGGATCTTGGTCGTGCCGGCGTACTTGAGTCCGCCACGGCTGAGCGCCTCGTGTACTTCTTGCCCAATCTTCGGATACTCGACGAGATATTTCTGGGTCTTCTTCAGCACCATATAGCAGGAACTGCATGGCGCGATTAGTTCGTGCGGTTTCTGTTCCGCCAACGCGAGATTACGCGCGGCCAGCCCGAACGCCTGGCGTTCGCTTACCGCCATGTAAGCGGTGGCGCCACAGCAGTTCCAGTCGTCCAATTCCTCCAGTTCGACGCCGAGCTGTTTGCAGACCGCCAACAGCGATTCCTCGTAGGCGCGGCCGGAGCCTTTCAGTGAACAGCCGGGGAAATAAGTAAATTTCATCGCACACCTCGCAGTGGTAGGGACGGACCGCCGGTCCGTCCGAAAGCCGTTCCCATGCGGCGCGACCGGCGGTCGCGCCCTACCAACGTCGTCATGGAATTCATCGCGGGCCTCCTTCTTGGAAGAGCGAAGCGAGTTTCTCGGGCCTGTCCATGGTCTCAGGTTTCATGGAGAACCGGCCCGTGCGCAGCAGGTTCAGGCCGAGCCGCCACGTATTCATCATGGCGAACCAGTTCGATTGCAGGAACATCCTCACGGCAAGCTCGTTCTCGGTGATGCGGCCCCGGTTTTTTACCATCTTGAAGAACTCGCGCGCCAGTATCGGGATCGGGAACCGTTTCGGATAAACGCCATCCTCAATCGCCCGACGCTTCAATGCGTACATGATATCAGTAATCTTGATTTCCTTGGGGCAATCCACCGTGCAAGCGTAGCAGGAGGCGCAGAGCCAGATCGTCAGGCTGCTGAGCACTTCCTTCTTAAACCCCGCCCGCGTCAACGCCATCAGTTGCCGTGGCGTGTGGTCCATGTAACTGCTGACCGGGCAGGTCGCAGAACACGTCCCGCACTGGATGCATCCATAAAGTTTTTCGCAGCCATGACGCGCCATGATTTCCTTCGGGAAATTGCGGTCACGTTCGGCGTCGTATTTGATGGTTTGACGGATGGTCGTTGTCATTTCGCTGCCTCCACTTCCTGCAGTTCTTCCAGTTCAATACTTGTCAGATCCAGTTCCTGACCGGTGAGCAACTCCGCGCCAACTGTCTGACAGCGCGGACACTCGAACCAGTTCTCTTCCACAGCAAATTCCGCCCGGCACTCACGGCAACGCGCCGTGGCCGGTACTGCCTCGATCTCCAATTCCGAGCCGGCCAGCGACGTGTCGCGCGTGGCCGCTTCGTAACAAAACTGTAGCGTCTCAGGGACGACCAAGCGCAACTTGCCGACGCGAACATGCACCGCCAACACGCGTCCGTCCGAATGATTCCGTGCCTCAAGCTGCACGGCTTCCAACAGCGCCTCTACTATGGACATCTCATGCATCCGATTACCTCAAACTACAAACAGTCTCACAAATCCCCGGTGGCACAGGCGTCCCTGCCTGTGTGGCCGAATTTGGGCAAACTTCTGCGACAATCATCTGCACTACTTCATCCACCGCGGCTTCGACCGCGGGCGACACCGTCATACCGAACTCGAAATCGTGACCACGAATACTGAACAGCATCCCCTGCGGTTCCTTCCCATACAACGTCCGACACAACGCCAGCACGTCTGCCGGCGCCATGTTGTGCGACACGGCATGGCATACCGGATTGGGCTGCACCAATGTACGGGTGACCGCGTCCGGGGCATCCGCCACTGCTGCATCCACAAACATCACCACATCGAACCGGCTAACCGTCTCAGCGACATCCACTTCGAGCTGGTGAGCGGCCTGAAGTTCAACATCAGGCAGACCGAGCGCAGCCAGCCGCTCGATAACAAGCCAACCCGCGCCGTCGTCCCGGCGGCTCTGGTTGCCATATCCGATAACCAAAATCTTCATTTGCGCTTAGTTACGACGGCCTCAAACCGCCGTTGGGTCCGGCTTCGGTTTACTCTGGCGGCGCCCATCGAGCGCAACTGTGGTAAAACCCCAGCCGCGCTCCACCCTCGCTATACAAACCCCTGTCCGCCGTAGCCTTGGCGTAGGCGGATTCCGTTATCCTGCTATTCGTTGCTTGCACATCCTACAGGCATACATCCTGTCGAGGCTGGCGTAAATTACAGCAAATCCCCCTCCTCTGCAACGTGAATCTAGTGATTGTAGCCGCGAGCCTGCTCGCGGGTTTCCCTTGGAGGGCGCGGGTCCACCCGCGCCGTGATTGCTGCGGTTTGGCTGGAGCCAAACCCTCCAAATGCCTCACTATTTTGCCGCAAAAACGCGCAAAAGAACGCATAGCGGCGTCCGCCGCCACCGGGCTACACGCGGACAATGTCGTGGGTAGGGACGGCTCGCCGAACCGTCCGCCCCCGCAAACCCAGCAACTCACAACCATCTCCTCCGGCACTTCCTCGGGTACATCGTCGGTTTGCTGATTCGTCTCCGTATCGGTTTCCAGAGGACGAAACCGTTCCGCCTTGAACCCGCGTTCGGGATACGGCGGTTTATCGCTGCAAGGATTGATCAATTCGATGAGATAAACGCACATCTCGCCCCCTTCGCCCGACAGGTCAATACCGGGCACCAAATCACGGATCGTGTAGGTCACGCCCTTGACCGGCAGCTTCCAATAAAACTTCTTGATGCCTTCAGGAAAGACATCATTAACGCAAACCACTCTCTCACCCGGTAAAAACATGGCCGCAGAGAATAATCGCCCTTGAGAGTTTTGACAACACGAGAAGCCCATCACCCAAAACTTCTTCACCACGAAGCACACGAAAGACACGAAGTTTCGGCCTGTCGTTGGTAGGGACGGCTCGCTGAGCCGTCCGCTCCATCGCGGACTTGTCCGCCAAGGTCTTTCGGGCGGGCTTGCCCGCCGTCCGCATCACTTGACCAATAACTTGACTTATACTTGACTCACAAGGGAGACCCTACGCGGCAGAACTCAGCGCTGCGTGAATGCGTTTCAGGCAAAGCTCAGGATGTCTTGCCAGCCCGCATTCCTATATCCGCACAACTCGCCAACCTTGTCGGCGTAGCGTTCGGCTAACAAACCAGTCGCGTGTGATGTTGGCCGCCATCTTCTCCCGCCAGAAAATCTTGCCTGTCCTGAGCGTAGTCGAAGGGCCCGTTCTCTGTGACTCCGCGCCTCTGCGAGAGACTCCGCTCGAACGCATCGAATTCTTCTTCACCCACTTCTTCGGATTCGAATGCTTCGGACACCCGTGCCAGAAGCAACCATCCACGAACACGGCAACGCACTCGTGTGGAAAGACGAAATCCGGCTTGCCGAGCACTAGCTGGTTCCTACGCCAGCCGGTAATGCCGTGGCTGCGAAGAAGTTTGGCGAGTGCAAGTTCGGTGTCCTTGTTGCCGCGTCCGCGAATCCGAGACATCACCTCCGACCGCTTCGCCTTGGTGAAAACGTCCGGCATCAACCATCCTCCCAAGCCTTCACTTTTTCCAAATGGTTTGTCATACTGTCGAAATGGAATCGCGCGGCATGACCAACAGCACCGCAGCTTTGTCTTTGCGAGCGTGGTATAGCGCATCCATTTCCGATTTTCTCCAATCGCAACCTGATGCTGTGTTGGGACGACTCACAGCAAACTGCGACTTCGCTCTGATTCCGACCCAGCGAGACGCGTGGATGGCCCAAGTCCAATTCCTGCGTTCCCACCTCAACGGCCTATCTGGTTCTTTATTCTTCGAGTTCAACATTCCACGGATGGGACGACGCATTGACGTTGTTCTACTCGTTGGGCCGGTTGTGTTTGCGATTGAGTTCAAGGTAGGAGAGAAAACTTTTGATCGTTCGGCGGTTGATCAGGTTTGGGATTACGCTCTGGATTTGAAGAATTTTCATGAGGCCAGTCATAACGTTTCAATCGTTCCGATTCTCATCGCAACCGAATCCGCAGAATCTGCCCCGATCACACTCCAAGCAGACGCCGACAAAGTTTATCGACCGATTTTGGTGAACGCTGCGGACTTTCGTGAGGTGGTGGACGTGGCCCTACGAAGTATTGCCGGCTCTGCGCTCGACAACCAACGATGGTCGCGCGCGCCTTATCACCCGACGCCGACAATTGTGGAAGCAGCGCGGGCTTTATACGCTCAACACTCGGTTGAGGCCATAGCTCGCTTTGATGCTGGCGCTCAAAACCTGCACGTCACTTCACGACGCATCGAAGAATTGGTGGATGAAGCGCGCGTGAAAGGGCGCAAGCTTATTTGTTTCGTTACCGGTGTGCCGGGAGCAGGGAAAACTCTAGTGGGGCTGAATGTGGCGACTCGTCGGCGCGAATCGGACCAGCCAACACATGCCGTTTTCCTCTCCGGCAACGGTCCGCTCGTCGCTGTACTTCGCGAGGCGCTCACTCGAGACGAGGTTGCTCGCCGAAAGAAGCAGGGTGAAAAAGTGCGCAAGGGTAAGGTTGGCGAGAGCGTCAAAGCATTCATTCAGAATGTTCATCACTTTCGCGACGATGCGTTGATTGAGTCTGGTCCGCCAATCGAACATGTGGTCATCTTTGACGAGGCACAACGCGCTTGGAACTTGAAACAGACTGCGAGCTTCATGCATCGGAAGAAGAAGCGCCCTGGTTTCTCGCAGTCCGAACCTGAATTCCTAATTTCCTACATGGACAGGCACAAGGATTGGGCCGTCATCATTTGTCTCGTGGGCGGCGGACAAGAGATCAACACCGGCGAAGCCGGCATTGACGCGTGGTTGGACGCCGTAAATACAGCCTTCCCGAACTGGCACATGTATATTTCATCGAGACTCACCGACAGTGAATATGCGGCGGGAAAGGCGTTGGATAGCGTCCGGCGACGACAGGATGCCCACCTCGATGACTGCCTGCATCTTGCAGTGTCCATGCGGTCTTTTAGGGCCGAAAACGTCTCTGCCTTCGTTAAGGCCCTCCTCGATTGCGAAAAACAGCAAGCGCGAGAAGCTTTCGCACAGTTTGTCGACCGATATCCTATGGCGGTGACACGCGATTTGAATCTCGCTAAGCAATGGATACGAGCTCACGCCAGAGGGACGGAACGTTTTGGAATGGTGGCTTCGTCGAAAGCTCAGCGGCTAAAACCTCATGCGATTGACATCCGCGTTGATATTGATCCGATCCATTGGTTTCTAAATGCCAAGGAAGACACACGGTCAAGTTATTACCTTGAGGATGCCGCCACTGAGTTTCAAGTGCAGGGTCTTGAACTCGACTGGACATGTGTAACGTGGGATGGGGATTTACGGTTCAACGATTCGGAGTGGAGCTACCACGACTTCCGCGGTGACCGCTGGACCAATATCTCGAATCTGCAGAATCGGATATATCTCCGCAACGCTTATCGCGTGTTGCTCACCCGCGCACGGCAAGGAATGGTCATTTTCGTTCCGCCGGGTGAGCCAACTGACCCTACTCGGTCACCAGCCTACTACGATTCAACTTTCAGTTATCTCACAGAACTCGGGATTCCTGTGCTCAAGTGACAGTCATTTAAGTCGATCCTCTCTTCGTTAGTCACCTTGGCCTTAACTCTCGACTCTCGACGCGGCCCGGGGCCAATGACGGAAACCTTTTCGCAGCCGCCGCCACCTGCCCCGCCCGCATCCGTGTAATCGGTGTAATCCGCCTTCGCCAAGGTTTACCCGCCTTCGGCGGCGCCAGAGGGGACCAGGGCTACGGCGGACGAGTCCGTGGATAGAAGAGGATATTTGGCAGGCGGACGTGCCACGCGCTTCGCGGCACCCACCCCTTTCATCCCCTCCCCAGAGGGGAACACGCAGTAGGCGACGCCTATCCCACTATTCCTTGGTCGGCAGGATTTCCTTCAGCGCATGCGCAAGCCGTTCGTACTGCGGCAAACTGTTGTAAAGCTGTGCGGAGATGCGCACCACGCGTTTTGGCCAGGCTGGCCATGGAATAATCGGCACTTCGATCTTGTAATCGCGCAAAAGCTTGTCCTGAACCGGATCGAGATATAGCGGAGATTTCGGCGGCCGATTTTGTGGCGCATCCGGCAGCGGCACAGCGGCAAGCGACCCAATCAGGTCATCCGGACAAGGTGGTTCGATGCCAAGCGTATCGCAAATGATTCTTCGAGCAGCCACCGCGAGCGCATGATTTCGCCGCATCACTTCCGGCCAGCCGCCGGGCAACAGCGAGCCGACGCGCTTAATCGCTGCCGGCACGCTGAGATAGGCGGTCGGATCAAACGTGCCGGTCCAGCCAAACTCGATGAGAAACCGCGAGCGATCCGTGCGCGGCGAGTTCGCGCCGTGACTGATAACAAGCGGTCGAATCAGTTTCTGCCGGTCCCGCTGAACGTAAAGAAATGCCGCGCCTTTGGGCGCGCAAAGCCACTTGTGGCAGTTGCCCGTGTAATAAGTCGCGCCAAGTTTTTTCAGGTTTATCGGCAACATACCGGGGGCGTGCGCGCCGTCAATGAGCGTCTCGATTCCGCGCCCGGACAATTCGCGCACCAGCCGTTCGACCGGAACAATCAGACCGGTTGGGCTTGTGACGTGATCAACCAATGCGAGCCGAGTGCGCGAAGTCACACGCTGTAAAATGGCGTCGATAATCTCGTCCGCCGATTTGAGTGGAAACGGAATCTCTGCGACGACGACACGAACGCCCGAACTTTCTGCGACGAAGTTCAAGGCGTTGCGGCACGCGTTGTACTCGTGATCGGTCACGAGTAGTTCATCCCCGTGCTGGAATCGCAGCGAGCGCAGGACGGTGTTGACCCCGGTTGTTGCGTTTGAAACGAACACGAGATCGTTTGCGTCAGCTCTGACAAATCGCGCCAACTCGCTTCGCGCCTTGTCCAGCAGCGGTTCGAAATCGCGAACAAAGAACGTGAGCGGTTGCCGTTCCAACCGGTCCCGCAGTTTCTGTTGGAATTTGAGCACCGTGCGCGGGCATGCCCCGAACGAACCGTGATTAAGAAAAGTGATTTTGGGGTCGAGCAGCCAAAGGCCCGGATTGCAGGCGGGTTTGTCCTGCAAGAGCAGCGATTTATTTTTGCGGTTGGGGTTCATGGTTTAGCCTGTCTGTTTGTTAATTGATTTGTCGCATCTTGTCATTCAATAAATTGGATCGGCAACGGCGGCACCCACCCCTTTCATCCCCTCCATAGGCGGGCAAGCCCTCCCCAGAGGGGAACGCAGCAGGCGATGCGACTGCCCCTTGACGAGTAACCCGTGGACAAGTAAGTTGCGTGGGATGTCATTGACGCGCTTTTGTACTTTGGAGAGAATCTTGAAGAGACTGGGCGTGGGGTTCGTGTTTCCAACATGGAACGGATTTGCCACGCAGAACTGCTGACAACCTTAAAAGGAGGATGTTCATGGACATTTTAATTCAAGCTGATGGTGTTGATCTAACTGATTCCCTGAAAGCCACCGTGGACGAGAAGATAGGTCGTATCGAACATTACATTCCCCGCGCATTACGGGCGCGCGTCCATCTTCGCAAGGTCAGCGCCCATCCGTCGCAGGGACAGTTCATAGTGCATGTTATTTGCGATGTGCCGCATGCCACGCTCAGCGCCGAGGAATCCGGGCCGAACGTCATCAGCGCTCTAGATATCGTTGCGGAAAAACTCGAAGCCCGCGCCAGCAAGCTGAAGACAGCGCGACTGGCCCGCCGTGAAAGAGAGAACCTTCATTCCCGTGAAAAAAAGGACTGATGGAATCGGTCCGCCGGGACTTATAGTCGTAGCGCAAACCCGGTCCGGCAGCAACCGGAACCGACGGGTCAACGCCGGGGTTTCTTCCTGTTATCGAGAATTTCGCGTACCTTGCGCGCAAGGACACTCGGGACAAAAGGTTTCTGTATGAAAGTGGTGCCCGGTTCGAGTTCGCCCTGCCGGATGATGAGTTCCCCGGTGTATCCGGACATGAACAGGACCATCGTGTCCGGGTGAGTTATCTTCAAGCGCGCCGCCAGTTCCTTGCCTCCCATATGCGGCATAACCAAATCCGTGATCAGCAAATCGATCTTTAGTCCGCTGTTCTCATCGAGAAAACGCAGCGCCTCTTCGCCGTTGGCGGCTTCCTGGACCTTGTAGCCCAGCTCGCGCAATACCATGCCGACCAGGTCCCGCACGACCGCCTCGTCCTCGGCGAGAAGAATGGTCTCCTTGCCGCCAACCAACTCGGGCGCGGGAGTTTTTGGCACCAGTGCATCGGCTTCCTTTTCAACGAGCGGCAGATAAATCACAAACGTTGCGCCCTTGCCGACTTCGCTGTACGCGGTAATGTGTCCGCCAGCCTGCTTGACGATGCCATAGGAAGTTGCCAGCCCCAGCCCGGTGCCCATCCCGGTAGGTTTTGTGGTGAAGAATGGTTCGAACAAATGCGCTTTGACTTCGGGCGTCATACCGCAGCCGGTGTCGCTGATTGACAGCGTGGCGTAGCTCCCGATGGCGACACCCGGATGCTGCCGGGAATACGTTTCGTCCAGGTATGCCCTGCCGGTCTGGATGATGAGTTTCCCACCATGCGGCATGGCGTCGCGCGCGTTGATCGAGAGATTCATGACGACCTGCTCGATCTGGCCGGGGTCAACCCGCACCACGGCGGCCTCCCTGCCCGGCAAAATCACCAACTCGATGTCTTCGCCAATGAGATGCTGCAGCATCTTGCCGGTATCGCCCACCAGCGCGTTCAGCGTAAGTAGTTGCGGCTGTGTCACCTGTTTCCGACTAAAGGTCAGCAGTTGCCGCGTCAGCAATTGCGCGTGCTTCGCTGCGCTGTTGATTTGTTCGATTTGGCGCCGTAACGGGCTGTCGGTGGGAAGTTGTTGCAGCGTCAGCTCGCTGAAGCCGAGAATGGCGGTCAGCATGTTGTTGAAGTCGTGGGCGATTCCGCCAGCTAGCCGTCCCACCGCCTCCATCTTCTGGGCCTGACGCAATTCATCTTCCAACTTCTGCCGTTCCGTCATGTCCTCGTACGTTCCGAGGATGCCAATGATCTTGCCGTCGCGATCGTGCAGCGGCGCCTTGCTCGTGCGCAGCCACATCATCCGCCCGTCCGTCTGGGTCTGCGGTTCTTCGTAACCGATCTTGGGTTTGCCTGTCTCCATGATTTGCTTGTCGTCGGCCCGGTACAGCGGCGCGGTCTTCTTCCACACCAGTTCAAAGTCGGTCCTGCCAACGATCTCCTCGGGAGACTTCAGCCCGGCGTCCAGGGCGAGCGATTTGTTGCAGCCAAGGTAGACAAAATCCCGATCCTTCCAGAAAACCCGCTGGGGGATGTTATCGAGCACGTACTGCAACATCTCGTGCGAGTGGTACAATTCCTCGTCCGCCCGGATATGAGCCGTGACATCCTCAATTGTGAGCACAACACCGTCAACCTCGTCATTCTGATCCAGTAATGGTGTGCCATTCACTGACAGCAACACCCGTTGTCCGTCAGGCCGTTCGATGGCGTGCCGCACGTCCGCAACGGGCTGCCGTGTCGCCACCACCCGCGCGAAAGGCAGGTCTTCTTCAGGTAACGGATGACCCTCATAGTCGGTGATCCGCCATTCGGGCGCCTGATAGGTCCGCTGCAAAACCTCTTCCTTCGCAAGACCCAGAACCTGCTCAGCCCGGGCGTTGGCATAGGTGATCTGGCCTTGACGGTCCACCATGACAATACCTACTGGACTGGTTGCCATGATTCGCACGATCAGGTCGCGCTCCCGGCGCAGCGCTTCCTCAGCCTGTTTGCGGGCGGTGATGTCGCGACCGATTCCGACCAGCCCCGTGATTTTGCCCTCCGGATCCCGAATGGCAACCTTCGTGGTCAAACACCATCCCGTCACGCCCACACAGCCCCCTTTGAAAAGCTCCTCCCTGTCTTTCAGCGGAGTCCCCGACGTGAGCACTTGCTTGTCGTCGGCATAAAACCGGTCAGCCATTTCTTTCGGATAATAATCGAAGTCAGTTCTCCCAATTAACTCGTCAGGCGATACGGCGCCCATCAGGCGGGCGACGGCCTCGTTGACAAGGAGAAATCGCGCTTCGGTATCCTTCACGTAAATCCGGTCAGGGTAACTGTCGATGAGCAGCCGGAGAAGGTTCCGCTCGCTGGCGAGGGTGGCTTGGGCTTGTTGGCTCTCGACACGCCGTTTCTCCAATGCTTTCGCCATCTCGTCAAACGCCCCGGCCAGTTGACCCAGTTCCCCGCGCCGGCCCCGGACGGCAGCGCGCACACTGAGGTCTCCGCCGGCCAGATGCTTTGTCGCCTGAACCAGGGCCTGAATGGGTTGCAGAACAAACTGGTCAGCCACCATTCGTCCCACGAGTAGTGCCAACAAGGCGATGACTGCAAGACAGGCCAAGTTCCACTTCACTAGCCTGTTCGACTCGGCAAAAGCCAGCGCCGTTGGAATACCGACGGTCACGTATATCCCCTTCGTATTGGCGTCGTGCAACAGCGGGACAAACCCATAAAGGCGCTCCACGCCATCCGCGCCGAGACCGATGCCCGTGCCTTCCGTCCGGGACGCCAGAATCGTTCTTACGATGGATCTATCGGTCGCTGTCCGACCAACCCATTTTCCAAATTCCGGATGTCGCGCCAGAATCATCCCGTTTCCATCGAATATGGTTAGCGTGGACCCCTTCGGCAGGCGCGCCGCGGCCAGGAGCCGACCCAGCCAATCCAGGTTCAGCGCACAGTATGCAACCGCCTGCACGCCACCAGTCGCGTCAAACACGGGACAACTAAAATGGAGCTGCCCTTTGTTTGTGATCCGTCCGACCTGATAATCGCCCGTTGTAAAATCCCGAGTCTTCAGCGCCTGTTGGAAATACCAACGATCGGAAAGGTTTACGGAGGGTGGCGCCCCAAGGGCCGTGAATAATACCGTACCATCGAGGCCAACGACACCGATGTTATTGTACTCCGGGTGCGACTTCAGCAAATTCACGCATAGCGCGGTGCCCGCAGTCGCATCTTTCAGGATTTCAGGATGCTGCGCCAAATCGAGAAGCACACCGCGGCTGTGCGTCACCTGAAACTCATATTGCCGCGCAGTTCCTTGCGCCAGTTGCAGTGCCAGTTGCTTCGCGTTATCCTTGGCCATCTCGCGTTGCGCCAGGCCCGTGTACAACGCCAGGCCCAAAGCCGGCAAAAGGCCCAGCACCACCACGAGCAGTAACCGAACGCGCAAGCTATAGAAGAAACTAGACATGAGGTTGTATCTTCTGCGGTGGAACCAGTACCAGCCAGCGCCACCCACTCTCAAACCGCGTAGGAACCGGAGGAAGACCCATTGTAACTCCTCTCTTCGCGAATGTGGTCGCCCGGCTTTCCGTCATCTTCCACACAGCGAAGAGTATTCTCACCGTTCAGGCCTATCAAGCATACGCGACTTGCCGTCTTCTGACAAGCAGACAATGCGCCTGCCATGCCGGATATTATGAGATAGCGTTATGGTTCCATTTTTGTTTAGACTCATGTCACGAACGGAGCGGGAATACCCCCGGCCAGGTTTGTTCGAAAAGGGAGAAGACAATAATGGATTTGTTTGAAACGATTCGACAACGTTACTCGGTACGGGCGTATAACGACAAACCCGTGCCGGATGAAGCCCTGCGCTCAATCCTGCAGGCCGCGAACGATGCGCCTTCCGCAGGCAACCTCCAGCCTTTCGAGGTGGTAGTGGTGCGCGATTCCGCCAAACGCAGGGCCCTTGCAAAGACCTCCTACGAGCAATGGTTCGTCGCGCAAGCGCCCGTCGTGCTGGTGTTCTTCACCAACCCGGATCGAAACCGGGAGAAATACGGACAGCGCGGCGCGGATTTCTACGCTGTGCAGGACGCGACCATTGCATGTGCCTACGCACAACTGGCCGCGACGGCGCTCGGGCTGGGCACCTGCTGGATTGGCGCGTTTGACGATTCGACGGTGCGTGAGATCACAGGCGCGACGGCCGCGTGGCAACCGGTGGCCATCCTGCCGGTCGGTTATCCGTCTGACACGCCCAAACCGCGCGAGCGGCGCGCGCTGGCCGATCTGGTGCACAATGAACAAGCAAGGAAATGAATCATGAAACAAGCCATCAAGTTGTTTGAGCTGTGGCAGGAAACGATCGATGCCATGACGCGCGACGGGCTGTTGTTGTGCAGCGCCGGCAAGAACGGCAAACCGAATGCGATGACCATCGGATGGATGACGGGCGGCGAGATTTGGAGCAAGCCCATCATCATTGTGCTTGTGCGACCGAGCCGGTGGACCTACAGCCGGCTCGCAGAAGTCCCTGAGTTCACCGTCAACGTCTTGCCGCCAGAACAGTCGGAGGCGGTGCAGTACTGCGGGTCGGCTTCGGGCCGTGCGGGCGACAAGTTTGCCCACACGGGGTTGAAACCTGTCGCCGCGCAGCGGGTCCGGGTGCCCATCATCGAGCAGGCTGTGGTGCATTACGAATGCCGCGTCGTCCACACCAATGAAGTCGTTCCTGCCAATCTCGACGCCGACATCAAGTCATCGGCATATCGCAACAACGACTATCACCGCGTCTATTTCGGCGAAGTCCTTGCGGCCTACGCCGCGGCGGACGCACGGGAACGATTGCACCGCGCTTTGCTTTAGTTCAGAATCAGGAAAGGATGGTATCTATGGCATTCACACTGCAGATTGGAGATAAAGCTCCCGATTTCAAGCTGCCCGCAACGGATGGCAAGACCTACCGGCTCGCGGATTTCAATGACGCGAAAACGCTTGTGATCGTCTTCTCATGCAACCATTGTCCATATGTGACCGGGTCCGACGAGGTAACACGGCGGACGGCGGAACAGTTCATCCCTCAGGGAGTCAAGTTTGTGGCCATCAATTCCAACAGCGCGAACACCTACCAAGAGGACGACTTTCCGCACATGGTCGCACGGATGAAGGAGAAGAAGTTTCCCTGGCTGTATCTGCGCGACGAACCGCAAAAGGTGGCGCTGGCCTACGGCGCGCTGCGGACACCGCATTTCTACGTGTTCGACCGGTCCCGAAAACTCGTTTACACCGGACGCGGCGTGGATAATCCGCGCGATACCAGCAGGATGACTGTTAACGATTTGGGAAATGCGTTGAGCGAACATCTTGCCGGCAAGCCCGTGAGCAAGCCGATGACAAATCCGATTGGCTGCAACGTCAAGTGGGATGGGAAAGACCAGCACTGGATGCCGCCCGACGCCTGCGACCTGGTCTAGTGCTTCCAACGAAACCTGTAGTCGGCGCCGGATTCGGTCTGATTTGCTAATTGGCCTTCAACAGCGGCCCAAGCACTCCGGCAAAAATGTCGGCCTGACGCATGGAGCCAAGGTCGGTCGGATGCGAGCCGTCCACGCTGCCCTCGCCGTCGTCACCGAACAGATGTTCGCCCGGAATGTAGTAAAGATTTTTGACGCCGGACTTTTTCAGTGCTTCGTAAACGGCCTTCAGCGCGGCGCGGTCCTTGAGATGGTAATATTCCATGCGGCCGGCAATCAGAAAAGAATCCTGCATGGTGCGGTCTTCCACGAGCACGATAGGCGTGTCCGGATGCGCCGCGCGGAGTTTGCGGACGCAAGGTTCGACGCGTTCCTTGATTTCGTCCGCCACGATGTTGGGCAGGCAATCCAGGACGTAAACCGAAGGATCCAGTTCAGCGAGCAGATCGACCATTTCCGTCTCCATCCTCCCATTGCCGGAAAAACCGAGGTTGATGGTCGGCCAGTTGAATCGCCGTCCCAAAATCGCGCTATGCACCATGCCGGGGCGCGAGGCAGAAAGACCCTGCAAAATTGAAGTGCCGTAAAAGACAATGGGTTTGCGGATGCCCGGTCCCCACGCGCCGGCTTTTTCGATGATGGCGCCTTGCGGAAGGCCGAGTTCGACAAATTTCGTGCCGTTGTAGAGCGGCAGGTAAAGAAGGTATTCCCGTTTGCCAGGAATGAGATTCTCAATGAGTTTCACAGTGTTCGTCTGCGCTTCCGGCGCGCCGACGGCGAGCCAGCGCCAGCCGTTGTCCATTTTTACATACAAATCGAGCCCGCTTTTGCCGATGGCCGTCATGTTCGGCAGATAAAGCCAGGGGTCGGTGAGCGCCCAGCGCGCACGAATCGTCGTTGCGTCTGTGACGAAGCGCACGCAGATGCCCGCGGAGTTGCGGCTCAAATCCCAGACGGGTTTGCGAACAACGCCTTCGGCCTTCGCGGGCAGACGGTCGTAAAAACATTTGGTGTCATTCCAGCCGCGTCCTTCAACGTTGAGCTGCCGGATGTCGAACCAATGATTTGTCCCATCCGATCGGACTGGAGTCAGCGGGGAAGATAATGTTTGTACCATGGCGAAAGTTGCCGGCAGAAAAGATAAGAAGCCAATAATCAGCGTATACAATTTCAGGGCATCAATCTTTCTAAATAAGATGCACATGTAAGGTTAACTTTCCCCCGGTCTTGACGGCATTGTCAATTTCCAAACAGCGGCTCGACCAACTGAGGACATTTTAACTCTTTTCACGGACCGTTCTTCATCCGCCAAACTCGTGTTGCATATGCAACACGGAATTGTCCAGGCAGGTTCATGGTTCCGATGCTCGCTTTTGCCATCGGGGAAGTTTTTCGTGAATCTCCTGTGAGCCCCCTGCACTCCCAGGAACTGCGCTTCGCATCGCCTAGGCGATCAATCACGGACTGCCCGCGAGTCCCTTGGGCAAATCCTCACGATTGATGATCCAAGGATGATTCAATAGTTCCGTCGTATTGGTGTTCCGTGCCAGGCTCCATTTGTCGTTCCAGCTCATAAAGAACACCGTCCGGGGAAAATCCTTCTGCACCCCCTGAATAAACCGGAGATAATCATAGTCGCCCGGGGGTTTGTTGGCCCCGTGGGGCCCAAATTCCGTAAACCCAAAAGGCTTCTTGATTTGTGCCATCTCCGCGTACCCCTTGATGTGGTTGGTGTCAACAAAGTCGGTGTAGGCGTCAAGGCCTATCATGTCCGCATAGCGGTCGCCGGGATAATAGGCGGCAGCCTTGCTTCCGCTGCCCGGCGAGTAAACCCAAAGCAGGTTGTCCAGGCCTTTTGTTTTTGTGAAATAGTCAAACATCTGCTGCCATAGTTTGATAAACGTTGCCGGGTCTTTGCCACCCCACCAAAACCAGCCACCGTTCATCTCGTGAAAGGGACGCCACAACACCACCACGCCGGCGTCCTTGAGTTGCTGTAAACCCGCGGCCAGTTGATCGAGTTCGCGCATCCAACGAACATGCGTCTCGGACGATGCATTGAGCAAGGCGTTAAGATCAACGCCCTTGTCGCGGAGTCCGCCGTCCGCATTCGTATCCGTCCTGGAGGGATTGTAGAGGTGTGCGCTGATGGTAACCAACCCACCCTGCCTCCAATACCCGATGGCCGCTTTGTTCGGCGCGTCGTGGGTAAGGCCGCCTGTGGGGAAGTCGGTATAATCAACCCCGAGGATCGCCGGCCAGTGCCCCGTCTTGTCGTGAATCTCCCCCATCAAACTCAAGCTTGCTCCGTCCCCAAAGTTGGAGAACTGGCCGGATATCACACATTTGTTGGTGCGCCCCTCAAGGTTCTGGAAATACTCAAGGATGGTTTTCGTCTTGGCATTGAACATCGGATCGGCAGACGCCTGTGGGGTAAGACATCCGGATGCCAGGACCATGGCGAGCAAGAGACAGATAATGTTCTTCATGTTATTGTCGGCGCGTCCACAGCGTGATTGCTTCTGGAAACCGCGTCACGGAAGATTATGAAATCGCAGCCAAACAACGCAACCTCAAAAATCTCGCTTTTGCGCCTGCAATGTCGTAGCAAGCTTTCCCTATGAGATTTAGCAAAGCCATCAGCTTGCTTGCGGCCTCACTGCTATTGTCCGTTGCCCGGCTCCATGCCCAGGATTTGGCTGACACTGCAAGAACCTACCGTCCACGGCTCGCAACCAACCTCGTGGAAAACATCATCCCGTTCTGGTACCCGAAAACGATCGATCAAACCAACGGCGGTTACGTGCTCAACCATGACATTGAGGGACGGTTGAAAGGTCCGGGAACCAAGATGATCGTTACGCAGGCGCGGATGGTCTGGTTCTACTCACACCTGGTCCGCACCGGTCACGGTGGACGAGAATATCTGGACGCGGCGGATGGCGGCTACCGTTTTCTGAAGAACAAGATGTGGGACCAAAAGAACGGCGGTTTCTACTGGGAAGTGGATGCCACGGGCGAAAAACAATTGCGTTCCAAGAAACATCTTTACGGTCAATCCTTCGCCCTGTACGCGCTTTCCGAATACTATCTGGCATCGGGAAAGAAGGAGGCGCTGGACTTGGCGACCCGGCTTTTCAATTTGATAGAGGCGAAGGCGCACGACAAAATCTATGGCGGCTACATCGAGTGGTTCAACGAAGATTGGACGCCTGTGCCGCCGGGCGAACCTACCTACATGGGCACGCCGGACTTGAAACTTATGAACACGCACCTGCATTTGCTGGAGGCAATGACCGCTTTTTACCGGGCGAGCAAATTGCCGCTGGCGCGCGAGCGATTGCTGGAATTGATCGCGATTGAGAGCAATGCCGTGGTTCGCAAAGGGTTCGGCGCCTGCACGGACAAATATCAGCGCAACTGGGAACCGGTGCTCACCGGCGACTATGCCAGGGTGTCCTATGGCCATGACATTGAAAACATCTGGCTGCTGAATGACGCCTGCGACGCCGCGGGAATTTCAAATTATCCGCTACTTGATCTCTATCGCGCGTTATTTGACTACTCGCTGAAATATGGCTATGACGAAGATCAGGGCGGCTTTTTCAACTATGGCGCATTCAATCAACCCGCCCAGAACCGTGAGAAAAGCTGGTGGGCCCAGTCCGAGGCCTGTGTGAGCGCGCTTTACATGTATCGCCTGACGCATGACGTCAAATATCTCCGCGTCTTTGAAAAGACGTACGACTGGATCGAAAAACATCAGGTGGACTGGAAAAATGGCGAGTGGTTTGACACGATCATGCCCGACGGCACTCCCAGCGGTGACAAGGCGCAAATCTGGAAATCGGGTTACCACAACGGACGAGCCATGATGGATTGTCTCGAAATTCTCAAGACGCAAAAGTGATCGGGCGTCAGCCGGAAATGGTGCGCAATCGGTGCAGCGTTTCCAGGCACGCGCGCGTGGCGTGATACGGGCCTTTCCATTCGCTGACTTTGGGCAGGGTCGCATCCACGCGGCCATCGGGCGCGATACGCCAGAACCAGTCGCCGTAAACGCGGTCCACGAGATGTTGTTCGATAAAATCCCAATTGCGCCGGGCGGCGGCAAAATACTTCGCGTCGCCAGAAAGTTGAAAAGCGTTGAGAAAACCGATCATTGCCTCGGCTTGCGGCCAACATTCCTTGCCGCGGTCAATGATCTTTCCGCCCTTGCCTTCGTAACACAGGCCGCCATCGGATTCGACGCCTTCCTTGAGCACGACTTCCGCCATCCGCAGGGCGACCGTCTGCACGCGTTTGAGCAAAGTGGCGTCGCCCAACACTTCGGCGGCTTCGCAGAGCAGCCAGGTTCCCTCGATATCGTGCCCAAAGGTATAGGTGTCCGAGCGCACGCGCCATTGCTCGTCGAAAAAATGATTAAAGTGCTGTGTGCGGGCATTGAGAATGCGTTGCTCGAAAAGTTGGATGAGTTCGCGTAGCCGTTCCGCGACGCGTGGTTCCTGCCATGCCCGGTAAAGATTGGTATAGGCTTCCAGAACGTGAAGATGATTGTTCATGGACTTCTTCTCGTTCATGTCCTTCTCGCTGAGTCGCGCGCCAACAGCCTCGGACCAATCGCGCTGGCAGACTTCGATGTAGCCGCCATGTTGCGGGTCGTGCGCGTGGCGCTCTATCAACTCGAACAGTTCCTGAGCACGGGCCAGTGTCGCCTGTGCGCCGAAAGCTTGATAGCACTCAGCGAGCGCGTAAATGTAGAATGCCTGACCGTAAATCTTCTTCGAGTCATCGAGCACGCGGCCATCGCCATCGAGATACCAGAACGCGCCGCCATGTTGGCTGTCCCAGAAACGGTTCATCACCACATCCAAAGCACGGTCAGCCATCTGGCGGTAGAGCGCGTCCGGTTTCGCGCGGTGAACGGCGGAAAACGCCCACAGGATGCGGCTGTTCAGAATGAGTCCCTTGGGTTGCGTGCGGTCAGGCTTGAGGTCGCTCGATAACCAGGACATCCAACCGCCTTGCTCGTTGTCCAGCGCCGGCCCACACCAGAACGGCAGAATATGATCGTAAAGCTGGTGATGAATACTGCTCGAAAGATCTGCGCCTTGGAGATCGCTCTTTTTCACAACACCAAATTTCCTCACGCCACGTTATTTTCAGTCTATAACTGAACGGTTTGTCGTTCGCCGTGGTATAAAATGACTTTGTCCGGGTTGCCGGTGGTTTCCACCCCGGTTCCATGGTTGGTTCCCACGATGACAATATTGAAACTACGTTCCTTCAGCATGCCGGGGAACGATCCTTTCCGGTCATCAACGGTGAGCCGGCGGTTTGCGTCGTCCCAGTGAAACGCGATCGTGGCATGGACGCCCTTTTCATAATTGTAATTGTCGTTTTCGTCCTCATACAGCGTGAAACTCCCATCAGCGCCGGGATAAATGCGCAGTTCAATGGGATCAGCCGGTTTTTCAGTGGCGTATTGGACAAATGGTCCCATGGGTATGATTGAGCCTGCCTTGATCAGAAGCGGAATCTTGTCGATGGGCGCGTCCGCAACAATCGTTTGGCCGCCGGAAACGGTCTGTCCGGTCCAGAAATCAATCCACTGCGTTCCGGCAGGCAGATAAACCGGCCGGGTTTTCTCCCGTGACTCGACGATTTTTTCACGGGCGAAAATTTCCGGGGTCTTCCAGAAGAGCTGGGCACGAAAAGCGCCGAGGGTGGAATTGGCCGTTTCACAGGCAAAGGCGTATTCCTTACCGGCCTGCAGCTCCGTGGGAACGGTGTAGGCTTCCGTCGAAACGCAATTGTTGGTCAGTTCCTTGCCATCCAGGAAAACTCGTTTTGGCCCGAAACTCTTGAAATGGAAGCGATAGGTCCCGGTTTCAGTCGGAATCAGCTTGCCCTCCCAGCGCATGGAGAATTTGGGGCTGGTGATATATTGCGGCCAGCCGGTGTACCAGAACAGATTGACGTTGGGTTCCACCTGTTCATGGCACAGCGTCTTGAATTCGTCATCCTTGTAGTACTTCGCGGCCAGGCCCGGCCTACCGTCCTTGGTTCGGAAATGCTCGGGCGTGATGAGAACGCTGTCCTCTGGTGGCCGATGCAGCATATACTCCGTAACCGGGCAAACCATGATGGCCGGGCCAAACATGAACTGATCGTCAATGCCATAGGTCTTCTTGTCCGATGTAAAATCCATTGGCAGGCCGCGCATGATGGTGTAGCCGTCGTCGGTCACCCGCCATGCGAGCGAATAGATGTAGGGCATCAGGCGATAGCGCAGGTTGTCGAATTTCACAAGGACATCACTGAAATCGCCGAACTCCCAGATTTCACGCGGGGTTTCCGAGCCGTGCGACCGGAAGATGGGAGAAAAGGCGCCCAGTTGAAACATGCGGGCGTACAATTCCTGGTAAGCGGGATCTTTGCCACCGTTGGAAAACACCCCTTCATAACTGCTGATGTTGAAAGCGCCGATGTCAAACGTCCAGTAAGGGATGCCGGCCATGGAATGATTCACACCCGCGGAGATTTGTTTCTTGTAAATATCCCAGTTCGCGCCGATGTCGCCCGACCATGTGGTTGCTGCGGCGCGCTGCTGGCCGGCGAATGTCGAGCGGGTCAGGATATAAACCCGGTGCTGGTCGCTTTCCTTGCGCAGGTTCTTGTAGAGCGCATCGGTCATAGCGAGCGAGAACGGGTTGAGATATCTGGCCCAAGAGCCGAGATGATTCGTGCCGATTCTTTTCATCTCATACTCTTCGCCTTCTTTTGTCAGGGCGTTAATCACGTCCGGCTCGGTCGAATCGATCCACCAGCCGTCAATCCCCTTCGAATACAGCCCGTTTTTAAGGTATTTCCAATAAAGCTCGTTGGCCTGCGGATTATATGCGTCGTAGTACTTGAATCCCGCCCAGCCGAACGGCGGGTAGAGGAAGCCGTTGCGATCCATCTCTTTAAATATTTTCGTATCCGGTCCCAGGCCGGGCCATATTGAGATCATCAGGTGGAAATTCATGTCGTGGAGCGTATCCACCATTTCTTTCGGGTTGGGATATCGTTCCGGATCAAACATCATGCCGCTCCAATTGGCCATGCCGCCCCAGTAATTCCAGTCCTGGACGATGTTGTCTATCGGGATCTGGCGTTTGCGATATTCCTGCGCGACATTCAAAAGTTCATTGCGGGTGTGATAATGCTCCTTGCTTTGCCAGTAACCGTAAGCCCATTTGCCGTACATTGGAGCGTGACCCGTCAGGTCGCGGTATCCGGCAATGATGTCATCCATGTTTTTGCCGGCGATGAAATAGTAGTCAACGTTGTCGGCCACGTCGGACCACAACGACATTTTGACGGGGTCATCGGCAAAGATGGTTTTGGAATAGTTGTCCCAGAGAATTCCCCAGCCTGCGGTGGAAATCAGGAACGGCGTGACCGCCTCGGTATTGGCCTGAACCAGTTTGACGGTGCGCCCGCGGTAGTTCATGTAACCGGATTGATGCTGTCCAAGGCCGTAAATGCCTTCATCCGGCGTCAGTTTGAAATTCTGCTGAACACTGAACGCTCTCTTTTCATGCTCGATCTTAATCGGCGCAATGATTGCCTGCCCCTGCTCTGTCAGGATAACGCGATCGTCGGCTGTGAGATATTGAATTGCGCCGTCGCTCTTGGACAACTGCAACGTGATCTTCCCGGAACCGATAGTGATGGTTTCGGCATTCTCCTGAAACTGGATGTTCAAACTCGGCAGGTTTGTTTGAATCACGACCAGGCTGGCTTTCTTGGGCGTACCGCCGGGTACCCATTTGACGACGCGGACCATGTCGTCCGCACAGAACTGCACCTTGACGTTCAGTTCGCCGGCCTTCAATTGAACACCGTTCTGAATGCGCCGGGTCTGAGGCAACAGTGGTTTGACCTGGGCGGCGTTGGGCGCGGCATGTTCGGTTTGACACGAAACCAATAGAACGCTCAGACAGAATACGCCGAACAAGACTGTCGCCCGCAGAGTAGAAGAATTCATTTTCATCGGTCCGGTATTCCTTTCTTGCTGCTAACCTTCAAGCACGGCTTCAACATGGATGGGTTTCGATCGCGGCGGACGCACAGGCAGGATGTTGCCCATGATCTTCTTCCCATCCACCAGCAGCTTTTTGACACCGCACTGTTTGCCTTTCGGATTCTCGACTTCGATGACGTAAGTGTTGCCGCGGAAACGGCGCGTAACGGTGAAGCCTTTCCATTCCGATGGAATCACCGGGTCAACACGCAGGCCGTTGTAATCGGTCCGGATGCCGAATATCCATTGCGTGGCGGTGAAGTAAGTCCACGCCGCCGTACCGGTGAGCCAGGAGTTTTTCGCTTCGCCGTGCGTGGGCGCATCCTTACCGGCGATCATCTGGGCAAACACGTACGGCTCGCAGCGGTTCAGGTCGGCGATCTTTTCCCGGGCAGACGGGTTTATCCGCGTATAATAGTCAAATGCGCGGTTGCCGTTGCCGGCCATCGTCTCGGCGATGATGATCCACGGGTTGTTGTGGCAGAAGATGCCGGCGTTTTCCTTGTAGCCCGGCGGATACGAGGAGATTTCGCCCATGTGGATGTAATACTTCGAGAAGGCCGGTTGCTGGAGCACGATGCCGTGTTTGGTGGCGAGATGCTTGTTGACCGAATCCAACGCCTTCTTCGCCTTGCCGTCCTTCAAGCCGATGCCGGCCATGATGCACATGCCCTGTGATTCGATAAAGATCTTCCCTTCGTCGCAAACTTTTGAACCGACTGGTTTGCCGAAGTCGTCGTAGGCGCGCACGAACCATTCACCGTCCCAGCCGTGCTCATAGATGACCTTCTCCATTTTGGCCGCCTCAGCCAGACAACGTTCGGCTTCCTTGTTCTGACGGCGTTTTTTCGCGATGGCAGCAAGTTCTTTCCCGGCCATTACAAACAAACCGGCGATGAACACCGACTCGGCGACCTTGCCGTCTTTGTTCGTCGTGGTCTGGAACGACTGGCCCGGCGTGTCGGAGAAACAATTCAGGTTCAGGCAATCGTTCCAGTCGGCGCGACCGATGAGCGGCAGACCGTGGGGGCCGATGCGTTCCAACGTGTAATTGAAGCTGCGGCGAAGGTGCTCGTAAAGCGACTGCTCGGAGCCGGGTTCGTTCTCGAACTGCACAGGTTCATCGAGAATACTCCAGTCGCCAGTCTCCTTGAGGTAAGCCGCCACCCCGATGATTAGCCAGTGCGGGTCGTCGTTGAAGCCGCTGCCGACGTCGTTGTTGCCGCGTTTTGTGAGCGGTTGATACTGGTGGAACGCGCCGCCGGTCTTGAGCTGTGTGGCTGCGAGGTCGAGGATGCGCTCGCGGGCGCGGGCCGGAACCATCTGCACAAATCCCAGCAGGTCCTGGTTCGAGTCGCGAAAGCCGAGTCCGCGGCCAATGCCGGATTCGTAGAACGACGCTGAGCGCGACATGTTAAACGTAGCCATGCACTGGTAGGCATTCCAGATATTGACCATCCGGTTGGCGTGAAGGTCGGGCGACTGGACCTGGTAAACGCCGAGCACTTCGCTCCAGTAATCGCGCAGCTTATCGAAGGCGACGGCGACATTCTTTCCGTTGAGATATTTGGCGATGACGGGTAGGACGGTCTTCTTGTTGATCGTCTGCGAATCGGCCGGGTCGAACTTCTTGTCCACCGGGTTCTCGTGGTAACCGAGGACGAAGATGATTTCCTTCGTTTCACCCGGTTTAAGGCTCACTTTGATATGATGCGAACCATGCGGCGCCCAACCGTGCGCGATTGAGTTGAACGACTTGCCGCGCTCGACCGCCGCCGGGTTGTCCCAACCACGATACGCGCCGAGGAACGTGTCGCGTTGCGTATCGAAACCGGCGAGTTTTTCCGAGCAGGCGAAATACGCAAAATGGTTGCGGCGCTCGCGGTACTCGGTCTTGTGGTAGATGACGCCGTTCACGACCTCGACCTGGCCGATGCTGAAATTGCGCTGGAAATTGGTGGCGTCGTCCTGCGCGTCCCAAAGGCAGAACTCGATGCTGGAAAAGATCGAGAGCTTGACTGGTTTCTTGCGACGGTTTGTCACCCGCATTTTCCAAATCTCGAGCGTCTCGCCCAGCGGCACGAAATAGGTTGTCTCCGCTTCAATCTTGTTATAGCTCGAGCCGATGATTGTGTAGCCCATGCCGTGGCGGCATTCGTAGTGGTCGAGCTTGCTGCGCGTAGGTTGCCACGATGGCGACCAGAACTTGCCGGTGTCGTTGTCGCGGATATAGAGATAACGTCCGCCGACATCGAACGGGGCGTTGTTGTAGCGATACCGGGTCAGCCGACGCAGTCTGGCGTCGCGATAAAATGAATAACCGCCGGCAGTATTTGAGATGATGCCGAAATACGCTTCACAGCCGAGGTAATTGATCCACGGCAGCGGCGTGTCGGGCCGGGTGATGACGTATTCCCGTTTGATGTCGTCAAAATGTCCGTAACGCATGAGCAGTCCTTTCCTGTGCGCCTTTCTTATTATGCCTTTGGAGCCGAACACCGAATTCTAAGCATTGCCCGGCGTGGGTGCGTTCTTCTCGAGTTTGTCGTACCAATTAAACTTCATGAATACGGATGTGGCAACAAGCAACGCAAGAATTCCGGCGGACACCGCCCACTGCTGCAATACAACGAAAATAGCGAGGGTCACAAGGCAGAGCTGCCAAACGATACCCACGGCGACGTTCGTGAGATCATGTGCTGCTCCGCGATTGGGCACAAACGATGGGTCATCCCGCATAACCTTCTCGCGGATTGGCCCCCACCAGCCCCAGGGATTCACGGTCTTGTAAAACTTCTTCAGGATTTCGTCATCCTCGGGTTTTGTCATCAGGGTGCCGGCGAGAGAGCCGATCAGGGAGACCAGAAATATCGCCGGGAAAGTGTAGAGGAGGTTAAAACGATTGCCGACAAGCAATTGCGCGAGCAGAGCGCCGCCGATGCCGGTGACCATGCCCCAAAAGTAGCCGTAGCCGTTGAAGCGCCACCAATACCACTTGAGCACATTGGCGATGACGAAGCCGCCGTAAAGCGCGCCGACGAGGAACATCATAGCAGTCGTGATGCTGTTTGAGAGCACACCGCAGATAATGCCGATGACGAGAAACACGAGCGCGGTGATGCGGCTAAGCATAACCTCCTTTTTACCACCGGCATTGGGATTGATAAAACGTTTGTAAATATCGTTTACGACATAGGCCGGCGCGGCGTTGATGGTGGCGGCGAAGTTGGACATGAAAGCCGCCGCGAGTCCGGCCAGCAGGAAGCCGATGACCCCGGTCGGCACGTGCTCCGTTAACACAATGGGCAGGATTTTCTCGAAGTCGGGTGTTGCCATCGCCCGCATCTCCGGCATGCAGAACGCCAGGGCCAGGACGGTGATGCCGGCGATCATCAGGTAGCGCGGAAACATCAGCACAAGCGTCACCATGCCGTTCATCATGCAGGCTTCGCGGGGATTGCGGGTGGCCAGGATGCGCTGCATGTCGTAGGTGGGCGCTGGTCCGGCTAGACTGGCGAGTACCCCCTTAAAAAACATCAGGCCAAAAATGATGGAGAAGAATTCGTTGCCGTCCTGCCGAAGCGCGGCGTTTGCAGAGTTCAGAATACCGGTCCAGTCAATGCCCAGATGTGCTCCGAAGAACGGATTCATCCAGCCGGCCGGGATGTTGTGGGCGATCATCGCGGGCGAGACGGTTACGATGGCGATCAGGCCGATGGTGATCGCCGTCAGCGTGAGCACGGTGAACTGCATGATCTCGGTGATGACCACGCTGATCATGCCACCCTTGATCGCATAGAGCGAGGTGAGGCCCATGAGAATGAACGCGTAGATGTTGTCGTCACTGAACAGGCCGGTGCTCTGGCCGGTGAAGTGCCACGGCAACATGATGGCGGCGAACTTGCCAATGCCCTTGAACGCATAGGCGAGCAGGCCGATGACGTTAATCAGGGCAAACACGACGACGCTGAGGTGGGCGAGCGTGGCGCCGCGGTCGCGGCCGAAGCGTGTCTGAATCCACTCGGCGCCGGTGAGCACATTTGAACGCCGCATCCAAGCGCTCATAAACATCATCAGGAAAATCTGGTTGAACGTCGGCCAGAGCCACGGCAGCCAGATGCTCTTCAAACCGTACAGGAACAATATATACACGAGCCACATCGTGCCGCTGATATCGAACATGCCCGAAGCATCGGAAATGCCGAGCATGTACCACGGCAGCGACTTGCCGCCGAGGAAGTAACCGTTCATGTCTTTCACTCCCCGGCGTGACACCCAGAGTCCCAAGAGGATGATGACAACGAAATAGCCGACGATGATGGCGATATCAATGGTGTGAAGTCGCATAAAGCTGCGCGGTCTTATAACACGAAATTGACGAGGCTCAAGGTATTTTTGGTCCAACTCCGCTGCCGTCTCCCATTCTTCCTACCACGCGGCACATCCCGTGAATCGCCCGTAACCGCAGTCTTTTATGCTTGTCAGCGAATTTGAAAACCGTTTGACTCGGCGCATGGCAATCTTGCGTTCCATTTCCCATTCGAGAACCGGCAGGCAATACGGTAAGAGGATTTGTCTGGCGATTGCGTTTCTCATTATCTTTTCCATAAATCTGGTTGGGGCTGCTGAGGAATCGCTTCAGATCCGACTCAACACAATTGGATACCCGCTCAACTGCGAGAAGAAGGCCTCCATCGCCGCGGCGTGCACGAATTTCGCCGTAGTCCGCGCTGCCGATGGTTCGTCGGTCTTTACGGGCAAAGTCACCGGCCCGATTCTGGACCCGGACACGCAGGAGCAGCTTTGCACCGCCGACTTCTCGGCGCTCGAACAACCCGGCGAATATCAACTCGACGTTCCGGGCGTGGGCCGGTCTGCCCCGTTCCGCATCGCAGCTGACGTTTACCGCGACCCCTTCTCCACCGTGATGCTGGGCATGTATTTGTGGCGGTGCGGCACCGCTGTCAGCGCCACTTATCATGGCCAAACCTTCGCGCACGACCCCTGTCACACGAACGATGCGTGGCTGGATTTCGTCGGTGGCGGTCACACGCACAAGGACGGCACCAAAGGTTGGCATGACGCGGGCGATTACAACAAGTACACCGTCAACGCCGGCATCACCGTCGGCACCATGCTCTGCGCATGGGAAGATTTTGAACCGCAAATCCGCAAGGTCCGGCTTCAAATCCCGGAGTCCGGTGGCGCGCTGCCGGATTTTCTGGCGGAAGTGAAATGGGAGTTGGATTGGGTGCTGACGATGCAGGCGGATGACGGCTCGGTGTATCACAAGGTCTCCACAAAGCGGTTTGGTCCATTCATTATGCCGGAAAAGGAGACGGAGGACCGCTATTTCACCCCGTGGGGCAGCGAAGCCACGGCGCTATTTGCGGGCATGACTGCCCAAGCTGCCCGGATTTACCGACCTTATGACCGGGCTTTTGCCGACCGTTGCCTGAAAGCCGCCCAAAAGAGTTACCAGTTTTTGAAGGCCCACCCGGAATTTCACCGGTCAGATCGAGTCGATGTCCGCACCGGCTCGTATGAAATCCGGGAGACCGGCGAGATCAGCGGCCGCTTGAACGGAATTCCCAACAACCGCCTCTGGGCGGAGGCGGAACTTTGGGAAACCACCGGCTCGCCTGACGTCTTGCGCGATCTCGAAACCCGTATCCGGACGATAAACAGCAAGGTGAACTTCGAGTTCGACTGGGATGAAGTAAAAGACCTCGGATTGATGAGGTATTCGTTGTCCCAGCGTCCCGGCCGCGACCCGGGCGTGGTGACGCTGGTGCGGAGCAACCTGCTGGCTGTGGCGGATGAAACCGTGCGAACCGGTCGCCAGCACGCCTACGCCAGCCCGATTGGCTCGCTCTATAATTGGGGCTACAACGGTTTTGTGGCGCGACAAACCATGATTCTGATGGTGGCTGACCGTCTGACTCGCACCGAGAATAGGCCGGAATATCGCGCCGCGTGTCAGGACGCGTTAAATTTCATTTTTGGCCGTAATTACTACTGCCGTTCATTTGTCACTGGCGTCGGGTTCCGGCCGCCGATGCATCCGCATGATCGCCGTTCCGGTGCCGACAACATCGTGGATCCATGGCCCGGTTATCTGGTCAGCGGCCCCAATTCGAAAGCGACGAGCTGGAAGGACGATCAAGGTGACGCCCGGTCAAACGAAATCGCCATCAACTGGAATGCCGCGCTGGTTTACGCATTGGCGGCCTCCCTCCCAGACGCGACAAAAACAAATTGGCGCCCGGTCTCGACCCAAGTCCCGCGATAGCTTCGGCGGCTATTTCTCCACAGTGGTTTTCGCCAGATGGAAATTGTCCTGCAAACGGATGTCGCGCGAGGATGCCCCGATCTGAATCTTGAAATCGCCGGCTTCTATCACCCAGCCGCTTTTCGCCGGGTCATAATACGCAAAGGCCCGCTCATCCAGCGGGATTGAGACCGTTGTTTTCTCGCCGGGTTTCAACGATACCTTCTTGAATCCCTTCAGTTCTTTTATCGGACGCGACAAAGAGGGGTTCTCCTGATGCACGTAAAGTTGCGCCACCTCGGCGCCCGCGCGCTGGCCGGTATTGGCGATGTCAAATTCAGCCGTGACAACCGGCCCGTTGGTCTCGATGCCGGCAACGAGTTTCAAATTGGAATACTCAAATGTGGTGTAACTTAAACCAAAACCGAACGGGAACTCCGGCTCGATGTTTTTCGCGTCGAACCAGCGGTAGCCGACCAGCAGACCTTCTTTGTAGAACAATACGCCGTTCGTGCCGGGATAGGTGTCCAGCGCGTGCGCCGGCGAATCCATCAACTGTTTCGGATACGTGCAAGTCAGCTTGCCCGACGGGTTCACGTCGCCGAACAGAACGCGAGCGAGCGCAGTGCCGCCTTCCATTCCCGGATACCACGCTTGCAGGACCGCCGGCACCTGCTTAAGCCACGGATCCATTTCAATGGCGGGTCCAGCAATCAAAATAATAATTGTCCGCGGATTGGCTTTGACCACCTGCTGAATCAGTTCGTCCTGTCCGTATGGCAACCGCAAGTTTTTCCGGTCCCAACCTTCGTCGTCCAAATATCGGGAGTGGTTCAGGCCGGCGATGACGATTGCGACATCGGCCTGCCTGGCAGCGGTGACGGCACGCTCGACAAAGTTGGAACCGCTGCGTTCGCTGTAACCTACTGAGTAGGTAACGTTCATATTGGTGCCCACGCGCTGGACGATACCTTCAAGCGGCGTGATTTCGTGCATGGTCTTGACGCCGGCGCCAAACAGGCCGGTAGCATGGTGGCGCACAGCATTTTCGCCAATGACCGCGATAGAGTTGATCTTGGTGGCATCGAGCGGGAGTGCGGCCCCATCGTTTTTCAGCAGAACCATGGATTCTTCGGCGATGCGTTGCGCGGTGGCCTGGTGCGCTCGTGTGTTGAGCGAGCCGACCTTGCGCGTGTCAGTGTCAAAAGCGTGTGTGGCGAACATGACGCGCAGATTGCGGCGCACCTTGTCATCCAGTAGTGACATCGGGTACTCGCCATTCTTCAGTCCTTCCATGAACGGCTTGGCCAGATAGTAATCTTCATACGGCCGTTCCTTTTCCGTGCCGGGAATCAGCGTGCCCATCTCCAGATCCAGTCCGCCGAGGACGGCTTCCCTTGTGCTGTAGGTGCCGCCCCAGTCCGACATGACCAGCCCTTGAAAACCAAATTCGCCCTTGAGGATTTTGTTGATCAAATAATCGCTGTAGGCACAGTGCTCGCCGCGGAATTTGGTGTACGCGCCCATCACCGCCAACACGTCGGCCTCTTTTATAGCTGCGTCAAACGGCGGCAGATAGATTTCACGCAACGTGCGTTCATCCATGTCCATGTCAATCGTGGCCCGGCCAAGTTCCTGATTGTTGCCGGCAAAATGTTTCACGCACGCCGCCACATCGTTGACTTGCACACCGCGGACGTAATTTACGGTCATGCGCGCAGTCAGGAACGGGTCTTCGCCGAAGTATTCATAGACCCGGCCGCACAGCGGTGTGCGCACGATGTCAGCAATCGGACCTAGAATGATGTCCTTGCCGCGCTTCCGTGACTCTTCGCCAAGCACGTTGCCATGGGCAGTTGCCAGATCGAGGTTCCACGTCGAAGCCAGGGCGCACAATGACGGCATGTAGGTCGCGAAATCGTCCGTGTGCCCGGATGGCCTCCAGTTGTGCGGGCCGATGTCTTCGCGCACGCCATGCGGGCCGTCGGAAAGCCAGCGGACGGGGATGCCGAGCCGTGGAATCGCGGGAGTACTGAACTTCGAATCGCCATGGATCTGGGAGAGCTTCTCCTCCAGCGTCATGCGACCGAGCAGGTCTTCGACGCGTTTCTCAATCGGCTGGCTGGCGTCTTGATAGAGCGGGCGCTCTTCAGCACACAGGGTTCCGAAAAAAGTTCCGAATCCCAACAGGATAAACCCAAGAAGACTCGGCGAACGACGCAGGATATCAGTGATGAATTTCATAGTTCTAACTCCAAAACAATTGAACAAGGCCGGGGTTGACCTTTCATTCAAACTTCACTTTCACATCATCGCCGCGATAAGTGACGGTCTGGTCAGCCTTCGGCGTGAACGAGAAACCGGCTGGTTTGTCCTTGGCAACCAGCACGATGTTGAATGTGCGTTTGGCCAGCATGCCGGGGAATCTGCCTGCGCGTTTGCCGATGGTTAGCGTCTTTGAGGCGTCATTCCAGCCAATCGGAATGCGCGCGAACGCGCCTTTCTCGTAGCCGTAGGTCAAACCGTCGTCTTCGTAAAGCGTGAATGCGCCATCCGCGCCCGCATAAACATAAAGCGTGATCGGGTCGGCTGGTTTCTCGCCGGTGTATTGCAGCTCGGGGCCGAACGGAATGATTGACCCGGCGCGAATGAACAGCGGCAACGAATCGTAGGGCGCTGCCGCGTCAGTGGTCTGCCCGCCCGCGGTGCGCGCGCCGGTCCAGAAATCGTACCAATCGCCGCTTGTTGGCGGCAGATAGACACTGCGACTGCGCGCCTTGTAGGTCGTCACCGGGCTGACAAGGAACGCCGGACCGAACATATATTCGTCGCGCACATCCAGCGCCTGTTGGTCGGTGCGGAAATCCATGGCAAGCGGCCGCATTATTGTGCCGCCGTCGTGCGTTACCGCTCCGGCCAGTGAATAGATGTAGGGCAGCATCCGGTACCGGAGACGGTCGGACTTGAGTTGCGCGCGGTAGGCGTCGCTCTGTTCGCCGCCGAACTCCCACATTTCGCGGTTGGGGGATTCGCCGTGCACGCGCAAGAACGGAACAAACGTGGTGAACTCAAACCAGCGCGCGTTCAGCTCGCGCCATTCGTCAACGGCTTCCGGAGTGGCGTCACGACTTGAAAAGCGGCCGGGCACGGAGAAGCCGCCGCAGTCCATCGTCCAATATGGCATGCCCGACATGGAGAAGCCCAAGCCGGCCGTGATTTGCGCCCGCATAGCTGTCCAGGTAGAGGAAATGTCGCCAGACCAGACGGCGGCAGCGTAACGCTGCTGGCCCGCGAAACCGGAACGCGTCAGGATAAATACCCGCTGATCCGGCGCGGTGCCGCGCTGGCCTTCGTAGATGCCTTCGGCGTTGACCAGCGGGTATGCGTTCAACATGCGCGCGCCGGTGCCCATCGCGGTGGGATGCATGTGGCTCCGCACGCCCGGCAGGGTCGGCGTCGGCGTCATGTCCGGCTCGCTGGCGTCCATCCACCAAGCGTCAACACCCTTGCTGAACAGCTCGGTATTCATTTGCGACCAAAAGAGTTCGCGGGCCGCTGGATTGAAGGCGTCGTAAAAAGTGTCTGGATGGTTAATCCAATCATTGATGTCTTCGCCGAGGTTAGGTTCGTAGAGGAACCCGCGTTTGCGCATCGCTTTGAAATTATCCGTGGCCGTATAAAACTTGGGCCAGACAGAGATCATCAATTGCGCGTGATACTTCTTGTGGATCTCGCGGATCCAGCCCACCGGGTCGGGGAAACGGTTGGTGTCGAACTGGTGCGAACCCCACTGGTCTTCTTTCCAGTATTGCCAGTCTTGGACGATGTTATCAATCGGTATGCCGCGCGACCGGAATCCTTCCAGCACATCGAGGCTTTCCTGCGCGGTCTTGTACCGTTGCCGGCATTGCCAGAGGCCAAACGCCCAGCGCGGCATCATCGGCGCCTGGCCGGTGATCTGCCGATAGCCCGCGACGACCCGGTCCAGTTCAGGTCCATAGACGAAATAGTAATCCACGCCTTCGCCGACTTCCGACCACAGCGAGGTGGTCTCGCTCTTGGCCGGCGTTTTCCAGAGCAGGCGCACCGTTTCCATGCCCTGTTCCTTGACCCATTCCAGTCTGAGACGGTAACGGTGGTCCTTTTCGAAGCGGACCCTGGCCAGGTTGTGCCACGGCAGCCAGCCCTGGCGCCAATGCTCGATGACGAGGCGGCCGTCCACCCAAAGCTTGATGCCATTGTTCGAGAACGGCTCGAAGATGTAGTCGCCCGTCTCCGGCGCTTGGATCTCGCCCTCCCAGCGGATACTCACGTCACCGCTGGGCGGCAGACCGGGATGGATGCGGAGGTTCGACCGCCTCACATCGCTGGGCACTTCAATATCCACGCGCGGGTCAACACGCGTGCCGACAAGTTGCTCGAAATTCCCGCCCGCAAAATAGGAACCGGTCAGGCCGCCGGGTTTCCCATCGGCATCGAAGAGGCAGGTCGGTGGAATTAATTCCAGTTCGCGCAAATCACCGAACCGCGAGAATGAGGTGTTATCCCAGAGAATGCCGTAACCACGGCTCGATACGAGGAACGGAATGGCGATGGTCCCATTGTGTTGCCACAGGTCAATGTCGTAACCTTTGATGTCCATCAGCCCGGTCTGATGCTGGCCCAAACCGTATAACGCTTCGCCATTGTTCGGCTCCCATTCCTGCTGGACATGAAAGGTCTGGTCTCCCTGCACAATCGCCGGAGTCATCGTGTGACTGCCGGACTTTTCGGCAAGAATCAGGTTGCCGGCTGCATCGAGGAAGGTGACTGCGCCGGTGGCACGGTCCACCCGCACCTTGAGCTTCGCGGTTGCGATGGTCGCGTCCGCGGGTGTCGTCGTCAGCGTCCAGCTCGTTTTCGCCGCGTGTTTCGGTCCCGCAGCCAAACTCTTGCGGGCAAAGAACGCGCGGTCCTTTGCGCACGCGATGCGCACCACATTGTCGCCATAAACTTCCACTTTCAGGAAAGTATCCTTGAGTGGAACAACGACGCCATCCGCGAGTTTTTCCGGCGCAACCTGATTTTGTGGCGAGCCCACGGCGGTTTGCGCAATCAAAGCGACCAGAACGAGGCATTTGGGAAATGTTTTCATATCAATCACCAATTTCCAAACGAATGTGTCGGGGCAGCGTGAAATCAAACCGTAAACGGAATTATCCCATCTTAACCAGAACGTCGTTCTCCTTCTTCAATTTGGAGACCGGAATCAGGTTGCCGTCAATCGGCTGACCGTTGAGCGTGATTTTCTTCACGCCTTTCTGGACGCCTGCGCGGTTCACGACTTTGATGTTGAGCGTCTTGTTCCGGAACCGGCGGATGGCAGTGAATTCCTTCCACGCAGCCGGGATGCAGGGATCGATGCGAATGCCATCATAATCCGGCCGGATGCCAAGGATATATTGGGTTGCGGCGTAGTACGCCCATGAAGCGGCACCGGTCAGCCATGGGACCCGCGCTGCGCCGTAGCGCGCGCTGTAACTACTGTGCGTGTATTGCGAATAGACGTAAGGCTCACTACCGCGAATCTCCGCCTTGTCGTTCATGGCGGCGGGCATGGAGCTGCGGAAATATTTGAACGCCCGGTTGCCATGACCGAGCATCGTTTCCGCCATGACCACCCAGCCCTGAGTGTGGTTGAAGATACTGGCGTTTTCCTTCACGCCTTTGTTGAACAAGATCGAGCGGATTTCGGCGCATCGGATGTTCTCGTACGGCGGCGCGCAGAGCATCAGGCCGTAATTGGTCGCCAATTGTTTTTTGACCTCGCTCATGGCCTGTTCGGCGCGCTGCTTGTCGGCGTGGCCGCTGAGGACACCCCATGATTGCGGGTTAAGATAAATGGAACCCTGCTCGTTTTCCTTTGACCCGATTTTTTCGCCGCTCTCTTTATAGGCGCGAACGTACCACTTGCCGTCCCAGCCGGATTTATCGATTCTCTTGTCCATGGATTCGAGTTGCTTTTGCGCCCATTTAACCTCGGCGCTCTTCTTGAGCATCTCGCAAATCTCAATGTAAGTTTTCAAGGCGTATCGGAGTTGCAGTGCGACCATTACGGTCTCGCCTTTCAGTCCGAGCCGCAGGCAATCGTTCCAGTCTGCGGTAAGTCCCGCCGGCAAACCATGTTTGCCCGTGCGTTTGAGATTGAACTCGATGGCCCTGCGAAGATGGCCAAGCACAGAGTCTCTGCCTTTGTCGGCGTAAGGCAGCGACTTTTTATAGAAGTCGATATCGCCCGTCTCTTTTACATAAGCGGGAATCGCGTTAAAGAGCCACATGCAGTCGTCGGAACGGTATTCGTCTTCTTTGGGCGCTTTTTCTTTGCCCGGTTTGTGTGTAAACGCCATGACGATTGGCATGGCGCCGCCCGTGGAACACTGGCCGGTAATCATCAGTTCGAGCCGTTGTTTGGCTTCCTGTGGAATGAGGTTCATGACCCCCATGAAGTCTTGCACCGTGTCGCGGTAACCCAGTCCGTCGCGTTCGCCGCTGTAAATCAAGCTCGCCATCCGAGACCACGAATACGTGATCAGACAGTTAAACGGGCTCCACATATTCAGCATACTGTTCAAGGCCGGGTCAGGCGTTTTGACGGCCATACCTTCAATGCGGTTGTGCCAGTATTGGCGGACTTTTTTAAACTCCGCTTTGACCGTAGCGATGTCGCCAAATTGTTTGACGACCTGTTTGCCTTCGACCGACGCCTTGCCGATACCCATCAGGACGACAAGTTCCCTGGTCTCGCCCGGTTCAAGGTCGATATCAATTTGGATCGAGCCACAGCCGTCGTCGCCAAAGGCCAGCGAGCCGGTGCATTGACCTTTCTCAACGACCCGCGGATTTCTATAGCCGTTGTAAGGGCCGACAAAAATATCGCGGTCGGTATCAAAGCCCGCGATGTCGCCGCCCAAGAACGCCAGGAACGTGTGCCGGGCCTGACCGCCATCGAGGATATCGCCGGGAACCGGCAACGTCAGGACGCTGCCGCCGTGGTCAATCATGCCGTCAACAAAATCCATTTTAACGATGCCGTGCGAGTATTGCAGATTGAGGAAATCATTGAAGCAATGCCAGGTGCCCGGATACTCGACGAAAGTAAACAGACTCAGGTTTCGTTTTACAGCGTCTTTATTCGTAACCTTCAGCAGCCAGCATTCGAAGTGTTTGCCGAGCGGCACGAAGTAAGTGGTCTCGGTTTCGATCTTTGAGTATTGCGAGTTGATGATTGTGTATGCGGTGCCGTGCCGGCAGGTGGTCTTGTATTGGTCAAGCGGTTTGCCAACAGGTTGCCATGCGTTTGACCAGTAATCGCCGGATTGTTTGTCGCGGAGATAGATGTACCGGCCCGGCTGGTCCAGCGGGACATCGTCAAAACGCAGCCGCGTGAATCGTCCCTGAGCGGCCGACATGAAGAAGCTGTAGCCACCGGCGTTGTTGGTGATGATTGCGCCGTATTCCGTGGAGCCGAGATAATTCGCCCATGACCGCGGCGTATCGGGCCGTTCGATGACATACTCCTTGTTGACGTCGTCAAAATGACCGAATCGCATAAGTTGATGAATCCTTTCGATGATGGGTTAAATCTTTATATCGGCTTGTTCGGGTGCGCCTTGATGTAGGCGATCAACGCATCCACTTGCGTGAACGCAAGCGCGCAGCAGGTGTCCGCCGCGCCGTAAAAAATGGCTATTCGTCCCGTGTCGGCATCCTGCAAGGTGGCGCCGGGAAACGCGACATTGGGAACAAACCCCGTACGCTCGTACGACTTTTCCGGGGTCAATATGTAATTCTCGCAATCCACAATTACTTTGGATGGATCATCAATATCGAGCAGCGCCGCGCCAAAACTATAAATAAACCCGCTGCAGGTAGTGCAAACGCCGTGGTAGATCAACAGCCATCCTTCAGTCGTTTCAATCGGGATCGGGCCGGCCCCGATCTTGGTGTTCTTCCACCAGTTATGAGGCGCTTTCATCACCAGCCGGTGTTTGCCCCAATAGGTCAAATCCGGGCTTTGGCTCAGATAAATGTCCCCGAACGGCGTATGCCCATTGTCGCTCGGCCGGCTCAGCATCACGAAATTGCCTTTGATTTTTCGCGGGAACAACACGCCGTTGCGGTTGAACGGCAAAAAGGCGTTTTCGAGCTGGATGAAGGTCTTGAAATCCTTCGTCTTCGCGATTCCGATCGTAGGCGCGTTAAAATAGTTGCACCAAGTGATGTAGTACGTGCCGGCTATTTCCACCAGCCGCGGGTCGTAACCGTAAAGGATGGGCCGGGCCGGCTTGCCGTTTTCCTTGAGGAACGTGATGATCTTCTCCTCAATCTTCCAATGAATGCCGTCCTTGCTTCTTCCCATATGCAAATTGGGATAGCCGTTTCTGTGGTCGGCACGGAAAACGCCGATGAATTCGCCCCGATAAGGGACGGTGGCGCTGTTGAAAATCCGGCACGAATCTTTTAGCGCATCCAGACCAATAACGGGATTACCGTCATATCTCCAGACAACGCTTGAATCGCCCTTGAGTTTTTCCTGCCAGGGGATATTGGGCAGGGACTTACCGACAATGGTTTTTTTCATTTTTTATTGCGCAGTTGTTCCGCTCGCCTTCCGTCTTTCGTCCAGATCCGCCTTGATCTTCTTCATGGTGGATTCATCCAGCCGGTAGAAGAAGAAAAGAACCAATGCGACCAGTCCGACTGCAACCGGTATCACACTCATCATTGCTTTCAGACCGTTCTGGACATCCATGTTCTGGATCACGTTGGCCTTGAATCCAGTCGTCGCAAGGATCAGGCCTGCAATCATGGAGCCGATGGCCCATCCGAGTTTGTTGGACATGATGGAAGCTGAGAACACAAGTCCGGTGGCCCGGCGTCCGGTTTTCCATTCGGAATAGTCTGCCGTATCGGCGTACATGACCCACAATAGCGTGGAAATCGGGCCACCCGTCAATGAACCGACCACCTGCAAGGCAAAGATCCAGGGCAAATCAGTCGGTTTCAGGAAATAAAACGCGCCCGTGCATATCAACGCGGCAATGAAAAGAGTAAGCAACGCCTTTTTTCCACCGACAAGTCGCACAAACCAGGGAACAAGAAAGACGCCCAAGATGGCAAATATCGAGCCGATGGTGTTGAAAGCGGATGTCAGCACTTCAAAACCAAATTTGTGAGTTTCTTCAAACAGTGCAATCGCTCGTCCTCCGAAAAGACCTTTCAGCGGGTTAATAATACTTAAGAAGAAATTGAAGAAAGTCGCCAACCACGGACTAACCTGCTCTCCGATGTAATATTTGAAATAGTGGGCGGTCACGCTCAGACGGATGCACACGAACAGTATGAAAAGAATCGTCGAGGCAAACAACAACATCCAGGGCACATTTTGTGTCAAGTCCCCCAAGTCCTTTGTTATGGAGGTTTTTTCCTTGGCGATAGGTTGAATACGTTCGTGGGTCGAAAAGAAGGTGATAAAAAATAAAACGACTGCCACAACGCCGTAAAGGGCCATGGTCATTTGCCATCCTTTCGCGGCGTTATCCGGACCGAAATACTTCGCCAGCGGCAGGGCCGTCGCCCCGACGACGGAGCAGGCTGTGAATGCGCCAATGAATTTGAAAGACGCGGCGCTCGTTCGTTCGGCCGGGTCCCCGCTGATGACGCCGAGCAAAGCCGTATAGGGAATGTTAACGGCCGAATACATGAACATGAAAAAGATGAATGTGATATAGGCGTAAACAAGTTTCCCTGTGTCGCTAAAAGCCGGCGTGGTAAATGCGAGAACCGCAGCGACCGACAACGGAACAGCTCCCCACAAAATGTAAGGCCTGAATTTGCCCCAGCGGCTCTTGGTCCGGTCCGCGGTCATCCCGATGACTACGTCAATAAGAGCATCCAGGAGCCTGGACACGAAAAACATCACACCGGCCGCGACGGCGGTCAGCCCAAACACATCGGTATAAAAGAAAAGCAGATACAACGTGATGGTCTGCCAGAACAGGCAGGAGGCAAAATCACCAAACCCGTAAACGATTCTTTCTGCTAATGGACATTTCTGGCTTTCGTTGCTCATCGGTTCCTCGCTGGTTATCTGGATTTATTCGTTGATGCCCGAATTTGGTGGATGATGCGGTTTTGAGTTCTGATGTTACGCGGTCAAGTGAGAATTGGTCCTACCCGTTCGCATGGCGGCCATTGTATCCGGGCAGCCGGCTTGGTCGAGCGAAAAATATTGGCGCTTTCCTCGCCTGTTTGCGCAGTTCCGGAGATTATCATTACGCTGCAGCTGCAAACTGGTTTCTGAGCGCCCAGAGGCCGAGCGCCGGATTGCTGATGTAGAAGAGCTCTTCGCCGTCTGACAGGCGGTTATAACCGTCCTTGAGCTTGTCGGGCTGATAACGCCGTGTCATGGCGTCGAGGTCGCCGGCTTCGAATCCAACCGACCGAATGACCTCGGGCTTCATTTGCGGACCGGGACAGTACGTGATGCGGAACCGGCCTTCACTAGAACCGTGAATGAGATGCGCGGCCGCTCCGAGATTGTCGCGCAGTTCGGCGTTCGCCTTGACTGCCGCCAACGTGGCCGGTGTGCCGTGGTAACCGTACTTGCGGATGAGCCGGTCAATCTCGGGGTCTTCGCCGAACTCTTTCAGGCCGGGGGCGAGGATGATGAGTTCGCCGTCGTTGGCCATCGCCATGCGGGTGCGGTAGATCGCCTTGTTGCCGAGCCAGGTGCTCTTGAATTCCTGTGGATCAAGATAGACAAGCACTTTCCGCAGCGGTTTATCGAGCAGATCGAGGTTCACCTTCTGGGAGAGCTGCGCGCCGAGCGTGAACGTCTTCACGTCATCGCCAACGTACAATCCGCGCATGATCATCCCGTCGGCAACCTTGTTCTTCTGCATCACCGTGAGCACATAGACAATTGGCAGGTCGCGCAGAAACTGTTCCACGCCGTAATTGAACAGGCTGCGAACGGGGGTATCGATTCGTCCCATCATGCGCTCCATGCCGTAAGCCGCGCCAAGGAAATGCGATTTGTTGATCATGTCCGGGCCGCCCGCACCGGCCATGATGTTCTTGGTATAGTTGGCGATGCCGGCCACCTCGTGCGGGATAAGCTGGCCAACCGACAGGATCAGGTCGTACCCGCCAAATAACAGATTGCTCACCTCGACACGTACGTCGTAGTCAACGCGACCTGCCGACCATTCGCTGAGCAGCTTGCCGGGCACAGTGCCGACATGACGGACGCCGTTCCGCCAATCGTGCACCTTAAACCGATCCAGCGGGATGGTTTCGCCAAACATCATCCGCAACTGCTCTGCGGTCATCGGCGAATGCGTGCCGAGCGCCGGCATGATGTCCACCTCTACGTTCGGCGTCAGCATCTCGTAGAGCAGGCGGGTCAATTCCCCGGCATTAGAATTCAGTCGCGTGTGATCCGGCGGCAGCACCAGTACCCGGCGCAGTGGCCGGCCAATGACCTTTAAAGCCTGCGCCAACGCCTCGTGTTTGTCAGCGGTGGCGATGTTGTCGTTGACCCCACCACATGCAAAGTATGTCGGCATGATTTGCCTATTCCACCGCTAATTTCGAGGCCGTGCGCCACCATCGCTTAGAAGTGGTGGACGTAACGAATGTTGACGCGTTCACCTTCGGGTCGGTTTTCTGCCGCCATCTCGAAATACACGTTAAGAAACAGATGGTCGTTCTGCGAGAAATGCCACACGGCTCCGGGACCGAGACCGAGCACCTGCTCGCGGCGGCCGCCGACATTCTGCCCATCAATCTCCGTGTCGGTGACCTGCTTGAGGTAGTAACCGTTCAAACCCACCTGCAATTGTTTTGGCAACACTTCATACGACGAGGAGAAGTTCAGATGAACCGCCTGCCCGGCCTGTAGTGTCTTCACTTTCTTTCCATCAACAAGTCCCGGGTCGTCATTCTGATCGTTCCACAGGTAGTGGACACGCCAGTCCGCCGTCCAGCGCGGCATCAGAAACACCGTCCCAGCCCAATACGGGTCGAATGAGAAGAAGTTGCTGCCTGGATTCAGGGAATCATTCCGGTTGTAACGTCCCGTGGGCGTGATGCACTGCAATTCGATGCGATGCATGAAGATCGGTCCGTTTGCGCCCATGATCGGACCCCACTGGAGGTACGGGCCAATGAGCAGATCCCCGATGCCCGCGCCGTTCTTCGTGAGGACATTGGAATCGAGATCGAAACCGACGACGGGAAGGATGACGTCAACAGCCCATTTCCCGCCAAGCAACAGCGGTTGATCCGATTGATAAATCACTTGTGAAAGGCTGATGAACGCGTCGAGTTTCGGCTTGTCACCGCCGGGCAATAACAATCTGCTGCCACCTCTGCCCGCGAACCTGTCCGCAGTGTAGAACTGTCCGTACTCCGCGAAGTAAAACCCCGGTCCCGCAGGCGGCCCGCCGTCCATAAAACTGGTGAACCCGAGATTCACCGACGGCAAGTCGTACGCCAGTGCCGCGCCCGCGCCGCACAATCCAACCAACACGCCGCAAACCAATATAGCAATGCTCAGTCGTTTCATCGTGAACCCTCCCATGGCGGTTCATCCTACCGAATCGTCCGAAAAATTGGAACAAGAGAACGCGCCCACTTTGGTTCTTCCGTGTCCTTTCGCCTTTCCCCGGGTTGTCGGCTGGTGTTACTCTCGCGACGTGCGCATCCTGGATATCATCAATCGGACGGCGCCATTCCTTGAAAACCATGGCGTGGAGAGTCCACGGCTGAATATCGAGTTGCTGTTGGCGCATTTGTTGGAGAAACGCCGGCTCGATCTGTATATGGAGTTCGAGCGGGAACTGGACGAACCGACGCTTGAGAAGCTGCGGGAGATGGTCAAACGGCGCGCCGCGGGCGAGCCGCTCCAGTACATCACCGGCGAAGCAGAATTCTGCGGACTGAAGTTTGCGGTGGACCGGCGTGTATTGATTCCGCGACCGGAGACTGAGTTGCTTGTGGAAACGGTGCTGGAGGAACTAAAGGCCAAACAATCACAGGCAGGGACGCCTGTGCCACCAGGCAAACCACTCACTATTATCGATTTGTGCACCGGCAGCGGCTGCATTGCGGTGGCATTGGCAAAAAAAGTGGTCGCGGCAGAAGTGTACGCCACGGACAGCAGCGCGGACGCCTTGGCGGTGGCGCGCGGGAATGCAACGCGGCACGGAGTTGAAAAAAAGATTCGCTTTCTGCATGGCGATCTGCTACAAGTAATACCGGACAGCTTACGAGTGGATGTATTGGTATCGAATCCACCGTACATTGCCAGTGGGGAATTGGCAGGGTTGCCCAAGGAGGTTAGAGATTTTGAGCCAGTGCAAGCTTTGGTCGCGGGTGAGGATGGGCTCAAAGTCATACGGCGGATCGTTTCGGACGCCGGCCGTTTCTTGCTTCCCGACGGCATTCTTGCCTTGGAACTCGGCGCTGACCAGCGCGCGGCTGTTGAGCCGTTGTGCGCGGCACACGGTTTACAGGTGACGAAAGTTGTGAAGGATTTGCAGGGCCATGAACGCGTGATCGTGGCGGGACTAAAGTTGTAGCCCCGTACCGCAGACGCGGGATTCGGGGGAAGTGGGGACGCAAGAGACAGAATAGCTCTTATCAAGGAGGGAGCTATGGATAAGCTTATCATCAGTGGAGGAACACCGCTGAAAGGCACGGTGCACATCAGCGGTTCGAAGAATTCCGCTCTACCTATCATTGCTGCGACGTTGCTGACGGCAGAGCCTTGTGTCATTCGCGGCGTGCCGAATCTGTCGGACATCGAGACGATGGTGCGGATCCTGAAGTTTCTCGGGGTCGAAACGTCGTTCGACACCAAACACGGCATATTGAACGTCTGCGCGGAACATCCGCTCGGCGTGGCGCCTTATGAATGGGTGCGCAAAATGCGCGCGAGCGTTTGCCTGCTCGGTCCCCTGCTCGCACGTCTCAAGAAAACCAAGGTATCGCTGCCCGGCGGATGCATCATCGGCGATCGCCCGATTGATCTGCACATCAAAGGACTGCGCCGGCTCGGCGCGAACATCTCCGTCGAGAGCGGTTATGTCTATGCGCAGTGCAAGGAATTGGTCGGCACCGATGTGTTCCTTTGCGGGCGATACGGATCGACGGTGCTCGGCACGGCCAACATCCTGATGGCAGCCACGCTCGCCAAAGGCATAACCACAATCGAGAGCGCGGCATGCGAGCCGGAAATCGAGGACCTCGCAAATTTCCTCAACAAAATGGGCGCCAAGATCAAAGGCGCCGGCAGCCACATAATCGAGGTTGAAGGCGTCAGACAACTCCACGGCGCGGAGTACACGGTGATTTCCGATCGTATCGAGGCGGGCACGTTCATGGTTGCCGCGGCGATTACGGGCGGCGACATCGAGATTAAAGGCGCGCACGCGGAACATCTTTGCGCACTGCGCGACAAGTTGGAAGAGTCCGGTGCGGACATCCAGCGCACCAACGGCAGCATCCGAGTCCGTGGCCGTGGAAACCTGACTCCATCGGACGTCATCACGATGCCCTATCCGGGGTTCCCGACCGACATGCAGGCGCAGATGAGCGCGTTGATGATATTGACACCGGGTATCAGCGTGATCACAGAGAAAGTTTTCCCGAATCGGTTCATGCACCTCAGCGAAATGGCGCGGCTCGGTGCGAACGTTGCGTTGGAAGGCAACAACGCGATCATCAAAGGCGTCAAACGTCTCAGCGGCGCGCCCGTGATGGCCAGCGACCTGCGCGCCAGCGCCGGGTTGGTGTTGGCGGGACTGGCTGCGGAAGGCGAAACGGAAGTGAACCGCATCTATCACGTTGACCGCGGATACGAGCGGCTCGACGCCAAACTGCGCACGCTCGGCGCGAATATCGAACGCGTGGACGAATAGCGCCTACGATTTAGCGCGCTAATTTCCTTGCGCTGGGTTGTCGATGGCTGATATTGCCCTGCCGCCATGTTTGATGCGCTTTCCGACAAACTGCAGGGTATCCTGAAGAACCTGCGCGGGTACGGCAAGTTGACGGAGAAAAACGTCGCTGATGCCATGCGCGAGGTTCGTCTTGCCCTCCTTGGGGCCGATGTCAACTACAAGGTCGCCAAAGATTTCATCGAACGCACAAAACAGCGCGCCATCGGCCAGGAAGTGCTCACCAGCGTAACGCCCGGTCAGCAAATCGTTAAGATCGTGCACGATGAATTAATCGCGCTGATGGGCGGCGATTCTGAATCCGCAATCCGCAATCCGCAATCCGCAATTCCCGGAAACTGGATGTTAGTGGGGTTGCACGGGTGCGGCAAGACGACGACCTGCGGGAAGCTGGGACGGTTGATGGCGAAACAGGGGCGCAAACCGCTGCTCGTGGCCTGCGACGTGTACCGGCCTGCAGCGATTAATCAATTGGAAACGCTCGGCAAACAACTGCAGCTTCCAGTTTTTTCGGTGCGCGATGAGAAGAACGTGGTGGAGATTTGCCGTCGGGCGCTGGCGTTCGCTACGGCGCAGGATCGGGACACCATCGTCTTCGACACGGCTGGGCGGCTGCACATTGATGAAGAGTTGGTCCAGGAACTGGTCAGGATGAAGGAAACCGTGTCGCCACGGGAGATTTTGCTGGTGGCGGACGCCTCAACGGGACAGGAAGCGGTGAACATCGCCGGGCACTTCGACAAGGCATTGGGTCTGACTGGCATCGTATTGACAAAACTCGATGGCGACGCGCGTGGCGGCGCGGCGTTGTCGATGCGCGCGGTCACGGGCAAGCCGATTCGGTTCGTCGGGGTTGGCGAGAAACTGGATGATTTGGAGCCGTTTTACCCCGAACGCATGGCGGGCAGAATTCTCGGTATGGGCGACGTTGTGAGCCTTGTCGAGAAGGCGCAAACGGCGTTTGACGCGAAGCAGACCGAGGAAATGCAGCGTAAAATCGAGGACCAAAGCCTCACGCTGGAGGATTTCCTGTCGCAATTGCAGCAGTTCAAGAAACTTGGCCCCCTGGAAAATCTGCTTGGCATGTTGCCCGGAATGGATAAGATGAAGGACTTGAGCGGCGGAGAGAAGCAACTCAAGCGCGTCGAGGCGATTATCCAGTCCATGACGCCCGACGAACGCCGCCGCCCGGAGATTCTGAACGCGAGCCGGCGCGCGCGAGTGGCGCGCGGCAGCGGGACGACGGTAGCCGATGTGAATGAGTTGTTGAAACAGTTCGGGACGATGAAACAGATGATGAAGCGGATGGGCAAGATGCAGAAGGCGTTCGCGCGCAAAGGCACGATGCCGCGGCTTGCCTGGTAACTGTAGCGGCGCTCTGCGAGCGCCGAAAGTAGATTTAAAAGACTCGGCGGTCATAGACCGCCGCTACAACAGAAGGAGAATACGAAGTGGCAGTAAAAATTAGATTGCGGCGGGTCGGAACGAAAAATGTTCCGTGTTATCGAATTGTGGTGGCCGATGGGCGCAGCCCACGCGATGGGCGGTTCATTGAGAACATCGGCACGTACGATCCGAAGAACCAGAAGCAGGAGTTTACGATCAACATCGAGCGGGCGAAGCACTGGATACAAAAAGGCGCCCAGATGAGCGAGACCGTGCGCAGTCTATTGAAGAGGGCTGAGAAGGCAGCCGCACAGGCTCCGTCTGCATAAAGACGCTGCCGTGGCCTGATGAGCGAAGGCGACCAGGAGAACCGCGATGTGACAGTGGAGCTGGGGATATGAAAGCATTCATCGAATTCGTGGTCAAAGCATTGGTCGATTATCCTGAACAAGTCGAGATCCGGGAAGTGGATGGAGATCGGGTTGTGGTGTTCGAGTTGAGGCTCAACCAGACTGACATTGGCAAGGTCATCGGCAAAAGCGGTCGCACGATCACGGCGATCCGCACGCTGCTGACAAGCGCTGCCGCCAAACAGGGCAAACGCGCCATGATCGAAATTATCGAGCCCGGCGGGTCCCGCGGTGGCGGGAACGCGCCGGAAACGCCCGCGACGGGTGAGTCACCCGCCGGACCGGGACAGTAACCGCAGGATGCGCAAGCGGGATGGAAATCGACATCCTGACGTTGTTCCCGCGGATTTTTGAAGGGCCGCTGGACGAAAGCATCCTGAAACGGGCGCGCGAGCGTGGACTGGTTCAGGTGCGCATCCACAACTTGCGTGACTATACGCACGACAAGCATCACGTTGTGGATGACAAGCCGTATGGCGGCGGCCCGGGCATGTTGATGAAGCCCGAACCGATCTTTGAAGCTGTGGAGACGTTGCGGCGCGCCGACACGTGCATCGTGCTGATGACGCCGCAGGGACAGTCGTTGACACAGCAACGGGCACAGGCGTTCGCGCAGAAACCGCATTTGCTCATCCTCTGCGGGCATTACGAGGGCGTGGATGAACGTGTGCGCGAAGCGCTCGTGCACGAAGAGGTCAGCATCGGCGATTACGTGTTGACCAACGGCGCGCTCGCCGCGGCCGTGCTGGTGGACGCCGTGGTGCGGCTCGTGCCGGGCGTGCTCGGCGATGACGAGAGCGCGCAACAGGATTCATTTTCCGGCGGATTGCTGGAGGGGCCGCAGTACACGCGGCCGCCGGAGTTCCGCGGGATGCGGGTGCCCGAGGTGTTGTTGTCGGGCGACCACGGCGCGGTTGCCGTGTGGCGCGCAGAACAATCGCGCAAGCGGACACAGGAGCGGCGACCGGATTTATTGAAGAAAAAAGAGAACTGAGTGCGCCCATGATGGGGCCAATGAAGGGTGTTAGCCATGAATGTGATTGAGAAGATTAGCCAGCAGCAGTTACGCAAGGACGCGCCGCCGTTCAAAGTGGGCGACTCGGTGCGTGTGTTTTCGCGAATCAAGGAAGCTGACCGCGAACGCATCCAACTGTTTTCGGGTATTGTAATCAACAAACAGGGGCGCGGCATTAGAGAGACGTTCACCGTGCGCAAAGTCGTCGGCGGCTACGGCGTTGAACGCATCTATCCGCTGCACTCGCCATTCATCCAGAAGATCGAAATCGAGCGCGCCGGCAACGTTCGTCGCGCCAAGCTCTATTACCTGCGCGACCGCGTCGGCAAGACCGCCACGAAAGTCAGAGAAGCCTGACAGAATCAAGTTGGGTCGTAGTACCCCCGACAAGAGTATCGGGGTAACAGGTTAGCTCAGAAGTTGCAGGGTCGGGATTGGGGAATCGAGCCATGCTCCGCTACGAACGAAAAGCGTATCAGGACGGGGCGAAACTCGTTGCCGGTATCGACGAGGCCGGGCGCGGCCCGCTGGCGGGACCGGTGATGGCCGCGGCGGTGGTCTTGCCACGAGAGTTCAATCACGAAACGCTGACCGACTCCAAGCTGCTTACCGCGCGCCAGCGCGACCGCATCTTTGCCGAACTCACCGATGATCCCGATGTCTTCTGGGCCGTCGGCGTCTCAGAGGTCGAGGTCATCGACCGCGACAACATTCTTCGCGCCACCGAACAGGCGATGGTGGCGGCATTCAACGCGTTGCCGTGCAAACCCGACCACGCGCTGATTGACGGACGACCCGTGCGCGGTTTCCCAATCCCGCAGACGGCGATCATCGGCGGGGATGGAAAGAGTTTCTCCATCGCGGCAGCCAGTGTAATTGCCAAGGTCACGCGCGACCGCCTGATGATCCAATTGCACGAGCGGTTTCCGCAGTATAATTTCGCGCGGCACAAAGGATACGGCACGCCCGAACACCTGGCCGCGCTGGAACAACACGGGCCATCGCCCGTGCATCGCCAAAGTTTCGCACCGGTGCGTTATGCCCTGGAACTGGTTCAGAAAACGAGCGACTAATCCCACGCCGCGGCTTGAACTCGGTGAGCGCGGTGAGGATGCTGCGGCGAAGTATTTGCGCCGTAACGGTTATAAGATCCTCGTGCGCCGATTCAAGAGCCACGCGGGCGAGATCGACATTATCTCCCGCCAGAAGGACTGGCTGGTTTTTATCGAGGTCAAAACTCGCCAGATGGAACAATCCGGCTCGCCGAGTGAAGCGGTGAACAAGACAAAGCAGCGGCACATGATCCGCGCTGCCCTCGATTACCTGCGCCTGCTCAATAACCCGCAAATCAAGTTCCGATTCGACATCGTTGAGGTGCTCCTTCACGAGGATGCAGAGAAGCCATATGACATCCGCATCATCGAGAACGCCTTCGACATGAGCGAGCCATTCGTGTATTAGCGAGCCGCGCGTGTTTCTCTGGCCAGCCGTTCTACAGCCAACTCGCAATAACCCCGGTGGATTTCGACGCCGATTCCCCTGCGTTTCAGCCGACGGCATCCAACCAACGTGGTTCCGCTGCCCAGAAACGGATCGAGCACCGTATCTCCGACGAAGCTGAACATTTTGATGCATCGGCTTGGTAGTTCAACGGGATAAGGCGCCGGATGACCCACCCGCTTCTTCTTTTCCCCGCCAAATGTCCAAACGCCATTCGTCCAAGCCATGAACTCATCGCGTGTGATGTCCGACACACCTGTGCCTGATGTTTTCTTCCATGAATTTCTGTAAAGCACCACAATGACTTCCACTGGTGCAATAACGAAGGGAGCCGATGCGGAACGCCACGAGCCCCACGCGGTACGGCGTGAGATATTCTGCTCATTCCAGATAATCGTAGAGTGATATTTCCAGCCGATGTTCTTGGCGATGGTCGTGATGTCGGCACAAACGCTCTGTTGGCCACCCTTGTTCTTGTCGAGTGGGATGTTCAGGCAAAAACGCCCGTCATCTTTCATAAGCCGATGGCATTTGGTCAACCAAGCGCGTGTGAAATCCAGGTACTCGGAATAACTCAACCGGTCGTTGTGCGTCGCGTAGGCAATGTCCACATTATACGGTGGAGAGGTGACGATCAGATCGACGGAGGCGTCGGGGATCGAAGTCGTCGTGAGAATATCCTCGTTGAGTATGGTGATGTTGCCCTGCTTGAAGAACGGAGCACGCCCGGTCCTGGTTTGCTTTGTTATGCCGGCCACTTTTTTCACTGCCGCTCTTATAGACCAGACAGACCATGATTCCAAGTTTCCGTTCCCACGGCTGTTGCGGCGGTGCATTGACTCGGTGCGGGTTTAGGGTATCATGCGCGCCGAGCTTTTATGAAAACGACATTCTTTCTTCGCAGTTCCATCGCCCTTATTGTGGTGGTGGCTCTCGGCTTTTGCGGCTCGCAATCAATTCGCGCTGATGAGCTGACAAACGGCGCTGCGACACCACCGGAAATCGGACCTACCAACGTGTTGCAGTCCATCACGATTCGCGAGTGCGTCGAGCGGGCGCTTCAGAACAATTTCGACATCAAGATACAGCGCGTGAATCCAACCATTGATTCATGGGGTGTGGTGTACCAGCAAGGCGTTTACGACCCCAAGCTCTCAGGATCGATCAATTACAGCGATAATACGTTCCCCACCGGTTTTGTCGGATCAGCCGGGTCGGCGCAAACGACAACGTTGTCGGAACAATTGAGTCTCTCCGGCAATTTTGTGAGCGGCGCGACGTACGATCTGAGCGCCTCCCCCACCCGCACGAAGGGTTTCTTGACCACTAACTCCGTCGGCTTCGTATACGCCGGGTCAACCACATTCGGAGTGACCCAGCCGTTGCTGAAGAATTTCGGATTCGGCGCGAACACGGCCTTCATCCGCATGGCGCGCAAGCAACGCGACATCGACATACACAGGTTTCTCAACCAGGTTATCGGCAGCGTCAGCGCCGTGCACAACGCCTACTACGAGTTGGTCTTTGCGATCGAGAACTACAAATCCAAGAGCGAAGACCTCGGGCTTGCCCAACAGTTGCTTGATGAAAACCGCAAGAAACTCCAGATCGGCACGATGTCGCCGCTGGACGTGGTCCAGGCGGAATCCGGCGTGGCCTCGCGCGAGCAGGCGATCATCCTCGCTGAACGCACCATTAAAGACAACGAAAACGCCCTCAAACTCCTAATTTCACAAAACGTGGGCGAGTTCCAGGGCGAATCGTTCGTGCCCGTTGATTATCCCGTGGTCGAAATGATCGACACGGATGTCGCCCGCAGCATTCGCACCGCGCTGGAATCGCGTCCCGACTACATCGCAGCCAAACAAGCCGTCGAAAAACAGAACATCCAGGTCAAGTTCAGCCGCAACCAACTCTGGCCGGAGATTGATCTGGGCGCCAGTTACGGGTGGAACGGACTGGGAGATAATCTTGGGAACTGGGCGAACAATGTGGGCACGAGAGATAATCCGGTGTGGTCGGCGGGTGTGACGGTCACCCTTCCGCTCGGTAACCGCCAGGCGCGCGCCAATTACCACACAGCGCGGTTGCAAGCCGGGCAGCTCCTGCTCCAACTCAAACAACTTGAACAACAGATCGTTGTCGCGGTTGACAACGCCGTTGGCCACGTCCGTGCCAATCTGAAAAGCGTCGAAGCCGCGCGCGCCGCCACGCGACTAGCTGACGAGTCGTACAAGGCCGAAAAGACCAAGCTCATCGCGGGCGCCTCCACCACATTCCTCGTCCTCCAGGCGGAATCACTACTGGCTGATGCGCGCTCGTCGGAGATTCGCGCGCGCGCTGATTACGCCGAATCGCTCGTGACTTTGGCCCAACAAGAAGGTTCGACGCTGCAAAAGAACAACATCGTGCTCGATGAACGTTTCTGACGGGGATGCACCCAATCCTCATTCACATGCAGTGGCTTGACATTCATACCTATGGTGTCCTGGTCGCTGCAGGTTTCCTGATAGGCCTCGCTGTCGCGGCGCACCGCGCGCGGCGCGAAGGACTGCCGCCCGAACAAGTTTCTGATCTCGGCGTGTGGCTGATCGTTTCGGGAATGCTCGGCGGGAAACTGTTTCACATCGTTTTCTTCTGGAACGATTTCATCGCGGGCTGGCACGAAGAAGGACTGCGTTCGCTGCGCGAAGGATTCGTCTTCTACGGCGGTTTCATCGCAGCAACGCTTACTGCGGTCGGATACACCCGCGCGAAACGGTTGCCACTCGCCAAGCTGGCCGACCTGATGGCGCCGTGCGTCGCCCTCGGTCATGCGCTGGGCCGTCTCGGTTGTTTCTTCAATGGTTGCTGCTACGGAAAAGCCTGTTCGTTGCCGTGGGCCGTCACGTTCCCACCGCCTCACACAATGGCCGGCATCCCGGTGCACCCGACGCAATTGTACGAGGTCATCGGAAACGCCGGCCTGTTCTTCGGTCTCAGTGCGTTCGCAAAACATAAACGGTTCAATGGCCAGGTTTGGTGGTTGTACGTTTTGGGCTACGGCGTTCTGCGATTCATCGTCGAATGTTTCCGAGGCGATTATGAGCGGCATTACTTCGGCGTTTTCACGATCGGTCAGGCCGTTGCCACGGCAATGATTGTCGTCGCGCTCATCGCTCTCGCGCGGCGAATCAACCGGCCTATGACCGCAGATTGATACATTCAGGTCCGGGAATCGTCTGACGGGCCGCTCCTGCAGCGCAGAAGTCAGGTTTTCGGCTTAATCCTGAAGACGAATGCGATCTCGCAGGGTCTCTTTTGTGGCGGCTTGATGATTAGAGCATCATCCGTTTGAGACCATTTGATCTTTTCATAGCTGCCGAGCAATCTGACTCCGCCAATCGGTTTGTTTAAAAGTTTCGCCGCACAACCGAGCGACTTGATCTGCAAATCTTTGGTCGGCCAGCCAAGAACAATGGCGTAAAGAACATCGCCTTTGGTGGTGAAGCGAACGTCCTCGGCGGTGAAAGGTTTGCTTTTGCCTTCATTGAAACCCTGCGCGTTCAATGCCGCGCCTGCCGAGGCCGGGCCTTCGCCAAAAACTTTCCATGGCCGCGTGCCGAAGATGCTCTCGCGATTCACGTCCATCCACCCGGCAATATCTTTCACAATCGCCACCTCGTCTGAATCAATCGTGCCATCGGCGCGCACCGGGATACTGAGTAGAAGGTTGCCATTCTTGCTGACAACGTCCGCAAGCGTCTGGATGACTGTCTTCGCGCTCTTATAGTGGTGTTGCTCGAAGATCGAACGTTTGTAATGCCAATCGCCGATGCAGGTGTCGGTCTGCCACGGCTGCGGCTCGATTTCATTGGCCTGTCCGCGTTCGATGTCCCAAACCATGCACTTGCGCTGTTCCGCATCGAGCATCTTGCCAAACAAGACGGCTTCGAGGTTGCCGTCGTGCAACTTTATGTTGCTGTTGTAGAAATGCGCGGCGATTTTCAGTCCCACGTCGCTCACGGGCCACAAGGGCAGCGCCGTGTCGTCGAAGTAAACCAGGTCTGGCTGGTATTTGTTAATCAGATCAACCGTCCGGCTGCAAAACTTGTCGCAGTAGGCTTTGTCAGGAATGCTGGCGCCATTGTCCCAGTCCCATTGGGAGGAGATGGCCCACATGTTGGTGCTGTCTTTGCTCCGCGCGTGGTTTTGCGCGTAGAGATCCTGCGGATCAAGGCCGTCCCACCATTGTCCTTTGCCGTCAGCTTTGGTGAGTTTGCCGTCGTAGGGCACACCTGCGAGCGGGCCGGTTTTGTCCGAGCCTTGCGCTGGTTCATACCACGTCCAAGCGTGAGCGGCATGAACGCTGACGCCGAAACGAAGGCCGTTGGCGCGCGCCGCTTTCGCCCAACCGCCAATTAAATCTTTCTTAGGCCCGATATTGACGGAATTCCACGGCTGATATTTGCTGTCCCAGTTGTCGAAGTTGTCATGATGGTTGGCAAGGGCGAAGAAGTATTGCGCGCCGGCGCGTTTATAGAGCGCCATGAGTTTGTCCGGATCCCAGTTCTCGGCCTTCCATTCGTGAATGACATCCTTGAACCCGAACTTCGACGGAGGCCCATAGTGTGCAACATGGAATTTATTCTGTTCGGCGCCTTGAATATACATGAAGCGCCCATACCAATCGCCCTGTTCCGGTTCGCATTGCGGGCCCCAGTGCGCCCAGATGCCGAACTTTGCGCTGCGATACCACTCGGGCGTTTCGTACTGCTTCAGCGATTCCCACGTCGGCTGGAACGGGCCTGCGGCGGTTTCCTGGCCGGCCTGAGTTCCATGAGATTTCGGAGATGTGGGCGGCGCTGTGCAACAACCGGCAGCAAACGAGGCAAGACATAAAACAAGCGCAAGTGCGGAGAACCTCGTAAAAAGCAAGCGCATGAACACAACCATGACAAGCTAGCAAACCGTTGCGCTACTGCGCAACGACTTCCAGCGCCGGCTTCCGCAACCAGTTTTATCGAACGTTCAGGCCGCGAATCTTCCTACGGCACAAACGGTCGCGGCGCGCAGGACTGCGATTGAACGGACACGGTCGCGGGCAACAAACCATCTGCGGTCGCGGTCAATTTGATTTCGCCCGGCGCTTTCGTGGATTGCACGATGACTTGCGCAAGGCCATTGAACACGCTGCGTTGCCATTCTGGCGGGACGGTTTTTATACTGAATTCCAGCGCCACGCCTTTGCAGATACCGCCACCGCCGTAATTGTTTATCACCGCGACGGCGATAATGTTTTCGCCCGGGTGCAGAAAACGTTTCACGTCAAAGGCCTGTGTCGCCGACCAGTCATGAGATTCGCCGACCTTCTGGCCGTTGACGAACACAAAACCGTCATCGTCAATCGAGCCAAGACATAATTCTACATTTTCAGAAGCAAGGTCTTGCTCGGTCACTTTGACCTTCAAGCGGAAGACCGCCTGTGTGTGTTCTTTCATTGAGCCATTGTCGGACTCCGTATTCACCATGTCCCAGGTTGAATCGTCAAAATCCGCTTTGAGTTCGGCAAGTTTCTCATCTTTCGCGTTCGGCAACTCTTTCCAGCGCCAGCCGGCGTTCGCAGCCATCGAACGCACCGGCAGTTGAGGAATGAAAACGTCCGGCTCATGACAGCTCGGATCGCCATTGCCCACGCCGAGAATTTTCCCGGGACCATCCAATTTGAAACTGATTGGATTCATCGCCACCGGCGCGATACGGCCTTGTGCGTCGGTCACCTGAACGGTGAAAACGCTAACGTCCTCACCGTCGGCATTGATCGTGGCGCGGTCCGGCATGAGTTGAACCGCAGTGGGCGCGCCGGTCGTTTCAACCTTGGCTTCAGCGACAACTTTGCCGGCAGTGTAGCCTTTGGCCGAGAGCGTGCCGGGCGCGTATTTCACTTTCCATTTCAACTCGGAATTCTTCTTCATCGTCTGACGGCCAAGGCTCTGGCCGTTCAGGAACAGTTCGACCTCGTCGCAATTGCTTTGCGCTCGCACGTCAATCTCCTGGCCTTCCCTGCCCGCCCAGTTCCAGTGCGGCAGCAAATGCAACACCGGCTTGTCCGACCACCACGCCTGGTAATACCAGGAGTTGTCCTTGCGGAAACCACACATGTCCAGAATGCCGAAATGCGAGTTGATGCACGGCCATTTATACGGCGTAGGTTCGCCGCGGTAATCAAATCCCGTCCAGATAAAGCCGCCGGACAGCCACGGGCGCGGGGCGAAAAAGCTCCACCATTCCTCGGCGGTGTTCGACCACTGGCAGCCGTTGTCGTCGTAGGCGCTCACGTAACCGCGCGTCGCGTCATTCGTGTAAATGCCGCGCGTGCTGACGGTGCTGCCTTGTTCGCTGCCGACGTTCGACTGATTAGGATGCGCCGCGTGATAGGCGTCCATGTTGTTCGTGCCGATGTGATAACTCCAGCCGCGCACCTCGATGATTTCGTTGACGCCCGGGAAATCGTTGCCGACGGCAGCGTTGTAAGTCACGGGCCGCATCGGATCGAGCCGCTTCACCATCTCCTGCATCGTAGCGCCAACCCGTTTGCCGGCCGGAGTGCCTCCCGCGGCGAACTCCTCGTTGGCCAGTGACCAGATTGCCACGCTAGGATGATTGCGGTCGCGCCGAATCTGGCCTTCCCACTTCCTAAGGTTTTCCGCGTCACTGCCGAGCAGACGATTCTCGTCCATGACCAACATGCCGAGCCGATCGCATGCATCGAGCAGTTCCGGCGTGGGCGGGTTGTGTGAAGTGCGGTAGGCGTTGATTCCCACTTCCTTTAATTTCGCGACGCGAAAATATTGCAGGTGATCGGGCAACGCCGCGCCCAAGCCAGCGTGATCCTGGTGATTGCACGTGCCCTTGAGAAGGTAAGGCTTGCCGTTCAGCAAGAATCCCTTGTTCGCATCGAACGCGACAGTGCGGATGCCGAACTCCGTTTCCTCGCGGTCAACAATCTGGCCGCCGCTCTCGACTGTCGTAACAAGCTTGTAGAGTTTGGGCGATTCCGGCGACCAGAGCACCGGCGATTTCAACGAAACGACTGATTCCGCTCCACCTCTCGACTTGAGCCCGACATTGGCCGACGTCTGAACTTCGGCAATCGAGTTGCCGTTCGGATCGAGAATCTGGTTCTTGACCGTGGCATCGGCAGGATTGGTTTGCGAATTCAGCAGGCGCGTCTGAATGCGAATCTCCGCAGGGCCTTCAGGGACGTTGTTGTTGAATTTGCTGTAAACGAAGATACCGTCCGGCGCGATGGCGAGCGGCCCGGTTTTCACCAGCCATACGTGCCGGTAGATACCCGCGCCTTCATAAAACCAGCCTTCAAATTCGGAGGCATCAACTTTTACCGCGACCACGTTCTTGCCGCCAAAATCCGCCAAGTCGGTTATGTCGTAACGGAAACCGTTGTAGCCGCCTTCGTGATGACCGACGAACCAGCCGTTGACAAAGACGGTGCAATCGCGGTATACGCCGTCAAACTCCAGCCACAGCCGTTTGCCATCATCTGCTTTCGACAATTCAAACGTGCGGCGATACCACGCCACGCTGTTCTGCGGAAACCCGCGTCCCACCGCACGGAAACCATGTGACCCGTCGGCGTTCTTATCAAACGGCAGTTCAATGGCCCAGTCATGCGGGAGGTCGACTGTGCGCCATCTCTTGTCGGCGAACGACTTGTTGATCGGGCCACTGCTGGAGGCGGCCTTGGACAGGTTTTGGGCCATGCCCCACTCGTTGCCGAGATGGAACTTCCAGCCGAAATCGAGCAGCAACCGTTCACGCGGTGCGGAATCGGCGGCCAAACTCAGATTGGCAATGGTGAGAAATGTGGCGACAAAGAGACTGAAATAGAATTTCGCTTTCATGTTTATAAAAATAGCCAATGCAACTCGGAATGACAATCACAAATGCTGAAGAACAGGCCGGGATTTTCAGTGTCCGCCGGGTAACTCTTTCACTCGGGCTTGGTGCGGGGTTGATACGTCCAAACGCAGGAGTCGGTGTAGGTCTTGCCGTCCTGGGTGCCAGTAACTTCGACATTATTCTCACCGGGTTTGAGAGCCACATCGTTCCATAAGAAGATGCGGTCCTTGGATCGAACTGATCCCAGCAAAGCGCCGTTGACTTTTAGTTCAACCGCGACGCAGTTGGAGTAGATCTTCACCGGCGTTTTCGGTTCCGTCCGGTTTGTGAACCGGCGGCTGGTGATATACACGAACGGGTCGGACGTCCAGTTGGCCTTGTACCAGTAGAACGCGTCCTTCTTCACCTTGCGGTCGTAAGTGACCATGCCTTTGTCGTTGCGGCCCATGTGGTCGCCCTCGTGCCGATAGTCGGACGCAAAGTCGAACATGTTCCACAGAAACACGCTCCAGAGCCAGGGCCGCTCGCTCATGGCTTTCCAGGCATGTTCGTGAACCACATTCTGCCATTCTTCGGGATGCCACGGCGAGGCGGTGTCCCCGGGCTTATGAGGATTGAGTTCGTGTTGTTGCACGCTGGCGCCCGCGCCGTATTCACTTATGCCGACGCTGCGTGCCGGCAGCATCTTGTGTAATTCATCGAGTTTGCCCGGCCAATCTTCAGCCTGACCGTTGTACCAGCCGTAATACCAGTTGAAACCGACAACGTCGCTGATCGACGCGCTCGGATGCGTGGCGGGCACACAGCAACTGGCGGCAACGGTGAGGCGCGTCGGATCAAGCGTCTTGGCCAGTTTGTTCAGGTCGCTGATCAACTCGCACTCAGCAGTTTCGCGTTCCTTGTGCTCAAAGCGCAACTCGTTGAAGAGACTCCAGAAAAGTATCGAAGGATGGTTGTAGTTCTGCTTGATCAACTCGGTCAGTTGTTGCCGCGCGTTGTTGGCAAACGCTTCAGACTTGCCAGACTCGTTCACCAAACATAATTCCGCCCACACGACAAGACCGCCCCGGTCACAGAGATCGTAGAAATACTGGGAATGCTGATAGTGCGCAAGGCGGACGCCGGTGCAACCCATCTCCTTGATCAGGTTGAAATCCTCGTCGTGCTCAGCCGGGCCGATGGCCCAACCTTTGTCGATCCTGTCCTGATGGCGATTGACGCCGTGCAGAGCGTAACGTTTCCCGTTCAGGAAGAATCCTTCGTTCGGATCCGTGCGGAAATAACGGATACCGAGTGGTTGCGTCACGCTGTCGGTCATGGCGCTGCCATCGCCGACCTCGACGGTCGTCTTGTACAGATACGGATCGTTCACGCCATTCCAGAGATGCGGTTGACGCAGCGTGATTTTCTGCACAACGTCGCCGCTAACGTTGGCCGGCAGTTCCTGGTGAGACGTCGCACTGGCCACACTTTTGCCATCGGCGTCGGTAATCGCGCAATGGACGGTGACCGTCTTTGTCGAATCGTTGGCGTTTCGCAGCTTGGTGGTGATCTCCAGCTCGGCTGTTTCCGGTGTCACGCGGACCTGTTTGATGTAAACACCGGGCGAAGCGTAGTCGAGCGGACTCACCGAGAGCTTGTCTAGCGCCAGCAGATGCACGTCCCGGTACAAACCGCCGAAGACCGTGAAATCGCCGCTTAACGGCGCGATATTGGCATTCCAGGCGTTGTTCACCTTGACAGCGATAACGTTGTCCTGATCAACCCGCACCAGCGAGGTCACATCGAAACAGAACGCTGCAAAGTTTCCTTTGTGCGTGCCGACCAGCTTGCCGTTGACGAAGACGTCGGCCACCGTTGCGGCGCCGTCGAACTTCAAAAATAAGCTCTTGCCGGCAAGCAGCGCGTCCACCTTAAGATGGCATCGGTACCAGCCGATGCCGCGGTAATAATTGTTGCCGCCATCCTGACCGTCGAGGTTGTTCCACGTGTGTGGCAGAACCACTGCTTGCCACGCGGCATCATCGAAACCCGGCGTCTCAGCCCCCGCAACATCCTGCCGGATGAACTTCCATTGTCCATCGAGGCCGACGTCTACACGAGTCGAGGCCAGCGCAGAGCAGATTATTATCGTCAGGTTCAGCATCACGAGAATGATGAGTCGCCGAAGTTTCATGTTGTTGCGTCCATCCTTTCCGAGGTTAAATCAGCGTTTTTATTTCCAGGTCGACAGGAGCAAGTCGCGGCACTAGAAGATGAATGATAAGCAGCGCGCTCAAATAAGTGCAAGCCGCGATAACAAAGATCGGGACGTAGTTGCCACCCGTGCTCTGGAGAATCGCGCCGATGATCTGCGAGAGTATGATGCCGCCCACCGCGCCGGCAAAACCACCGATGCCTACCACCGATCCAACAGCGCGACGCGGAAACATGTCGGATGCGAACGTAAAGATGTTCGCCGACCATCCCTGATGCGCCGCCGCCGCGAGACTGATCAATCCAACGGCGACCCAGAGATTTTTCGAGAGTGGCGCGAACGTCACCGGCACGATGCACACCGCGCAAATGAGCATCGCGGTTTTGCGGGCTGCGTTCACGGTCCAGCCGCGCTTGATCAAACTCGACGACAACCAGCCGCCGCCGATGCTCCCAACATCCGCCACGAGATAAATCACCACGAGCGGCAACCCGACCTTCGAGAGCGACACGCCGAAATTGTTGTTCAGGAACTTCGGCGCCCAGAACAGGTAAAACCACCAGACCGCATCGGGCAGGAACTTGCCTACGACAAATGCCCACGTCTGCCGGTGCGGCAACAACTGCAGCCATGGAATCCGCGTGTTCGACTCCGGCGGGTCGCTGAGGATATGATCGAGTTCCGCGCGAGAAATCCGCGGATGTTCCTGCGGGCGATGGTAAAGCGGAATCCAGAAAACCAGCCACAACAGTCCGATCGCCCCTGTGAGATAAAACGCCCATTGCCAACCCCAATGAATGGCAATCCACGGCACAGTAAGCGGCGCGACAATTGCGCCGACGTTGGAACCGGCGTTGAAGATGCCGGTGGCCAGCGCCCGCTCTTTCCTTGGAAACCATTCGGCGACCGTCTTGATGGCGGCGGGAAAGTTGCCGGCTTCTCCCAGCCCCAACGCGAAGCGCGCCGACGCGAACCCGGAGACCGTTCGCACAAGCCCGTGTCCCATCGCGGCGAGACTCCAGACAATCAACGAAAGCGAATACCCAACACGTGTCCCAAGTCGGTCTATGATCGGCCCGCTAAGCAGTAGCCCGATCGCATAAGCGCTCTGGAAACAGGTGACAATGTTGCCGTACTGCTTTTCGTTCCAGCCGATCTCATTGCCCAGCGTCGGCGCCAGAATCCCAATTACTTGGCGGTCAACGTAGTTGATTGTCGTCGCGAAAAACAGCAGCGCGCAGATGACCCAGCGGTAATGGCTGGTTTCCGGTCGCGGCGCCACTGCATCAGGACTGTTCATCAAGTTCTCATCCAGACTGCGTGTTGGCGGCGAGCATACCGTCGCGCGCAGCCGCGTCAAGGCGGATTCCCGCCACGGCCGAGTTCACCACTCCGCCCTCGCACAACGGCGCTCGGTTGCATAGAATCGAAGCATGACAGCGCATGTCGCGAGCGAAGACTTACGTGGCCAGCGGCTGGACCGGTTTCTTCAGGTGAAACTGCCCGGACATTCCCGGGCGTTTCTGCAAAAGCTGATCGAACAAGGCAACGTGCTCGTTAACGACAAACCGGGCAAGCCAAGCTATCGCGTCCGCACCGGCGACAAAATTTCCGTTGATATCCCGCCGGCGCGACCGCTCGAAACCCGGCCTGAGGCGATCCCGCTCGACGTGCTGTACGAGGACGACGACCTCATCGTGGTTAACAAACTGGCCGGCATGGTGGTGCATCCGGCGGCTGGCAACGCCGAGCACACGCTCGTCAACGCGCTGCTGCATCATTGCCGCGGCAAACTTGCCGGCATCGGCGGCGTCCAGCGGCCCGGCATCGTTCACCGGCTCGACAAAGGCACCAGCGGCTGTCTCGTTGTTGCCAAGACCGACCCGGCGCATCAATCACTCGTGGCGCAGTTCAAGGCGCGCGGCGTGAAAAAGATTTACCGGGCTGTTTGCTGGGGGAATTTCGCCAAAGCCAGCGGCACGATTGAGACCGACATTGGCCGTAGTGCGCACGACCGGAAGAAAATGTCGGCCCGACCCGCTCGTGGCCGCGCCGCGCTGACCGAGTATCGGGTCCTGAAACAGCTTGACCAACTTGCGCTCGTCGAACTTACCTTGCACACGGGCCGGACCCACCAGATACGCGTCCACATGGCGCACATCGGCCATCCAATCGTCGGCGACACCGTTTACGGAGGAAAAGCGGAAAGCCACCCTTCGACCAGTTCGACAGGCTCACGGCAAGCAGGCTCAGGGCAGGCGATTCCTATTGCCCGTCCCCTACTCCATGCTTATAAACTTGGTTTCACGCACCCGCGGACGGCGAAATTCATGGAGTTCGAGGCGCCGATTCCCGAGGACATCTCAAAGATATGCCAAAGCTGAACGAAATCGTGGACGATACCATCGCGGCGCTGGAAGAAATGAAACGCTCCGGCGTCACGCACGTCGATGTGTCGAGCGCGACGTTGGAGGAATTAGGTAGGCCTGGTGTAGTGGCCGCTGTCCCCAGCGGCAAGGTCGTCTCTGCAAAAGCCGCCGGGACGGCGGCCTCTACACCGACGGCCGAACTCGCCACCATCGAGGCGCGCGCCAAGGTCTGCGTCAAATGCCGCGAACTCGCGCGTTCACGTCACAACGTCGTTTTTGGCGTTGGCGATCCGCACACGGACCTGATGTTCATCGGGGAAGCACCGGGACGTGACGAAGATCTGGAAGGCGAACCGTTTGTGGGTCGGGCCGGCGAACTGCTCACAAAAATCATACAGGCGATGGGCTTGAAACGGCATGAGGTGTACATCGCCAATGTGCTGAAATGCCGGCCACCGGAAAACCGGACGCCGTTACCCGACGAAATAACGAATTGTCTGCCCTACCTGCTCGCGCAGATCGAGTTGATCAAGCCGAAGGTCATCGTTGCGCTGGGCGCAACCGCGATGAAAGCGTTGTTGGACGTCCAAATCGGCATCACCAAGATGCGCGGCAACTGGTACAACTTTCGCGATATACCAATCATGCCGACGTTCCACCCCGCCTACCTGTTGCGCAATCCCGCCGCCAAGAAAGAAGTCTGGCAGGACATGCAAACTGTCCTCGCCAAACTTGGCCGGGAAGTGCCACGCCGATCGTGACTTCGACGAACGAGCTGCGTGCCTTTAATAACCCATGTACACCGTCACGAATACCGTCTCCCCCGAGTGCGTTACTGTATTGGTACTGATCCAGCCTGACACCGAAATCACCAGTTGCGTCGGGTTGACACTCACGACTTCTGTATTGGCCACCCCGAAGTCATAAGACTTTGCCGTGGCGTTGAGGATGACCTGGTCCGCCGTGATGTCCTTCGGGTATTTGCCCGTGAAGGTTATATCAACATAGTTGCTGATAACCCCACCAGTCACCGCCGCCGAGGTGGTACCTTTGCCGCCAAAACTCAAGAGCGATAGCGTCCCGATATTAGCTTTGGCATAGGCGACAGCCACTCCACTCTTGCTCTGGCTGCTGGGTTTTGCTGGGCCGCCGGCTTTCACTGATCCAGCCTGAAACATTGCCGCCACCATCACCAGGGCGGCTACTGTCGTTATTAACTTGCGCATGACACTCTCCTTTTTGGTTGGTTTTGGACTTATATGAAGTCCCATTTCCTAGTTCCGCGTGACCGTAGGAAGTTTGCCGCGACAAGTCAACGCCGAACAGGCCGGTCGAACGTGCTTGCCCCGAATCCATTTCGGGGCTTATATTCGCAACAAACCAGTAACCGAGGAAAACCCAATAACCCAAGGAGGTTGTTATGACAGACGCGACGACGCCCCCACAATCGACTACACCTCAACTCTCGAAGCAGGAGATCGATAGCGGCAAGACCATGGCGATACTGAGCTATATCCCAATCGCTTTTCTCGGCCTGATCGTGTCGATTATCTCCATCTCCCAGAAGAACAATGCGTTTGCCCTTTATCACGCGAAACAGGCGCTCACGCTGTATATCTGTTGGATTGTCGTCGTCCTGTGTTGTGTCCCGCTTTTTTTCATCTGCATCGGGATTCCGCTGGTGATGGCCGTGAACGTGGCTGGGCTGGTGCTGTGCGTAATGGGGATCATCAACTCCAGCTCAGGCCAATGCAAACCGCTGCCTCTGATCGACAAACTCGTCGACAAATGGTTCGGGAACATTCGGAAAGTCTAGCCCCGACGATAACGGCATATGTCTCTCGCGGAGACCCTGAGCTCTGCGCTCTCTGTGAGAGATTATTCTTTCGTCTTGGCGAGATAGGCGATGAACTTGTTTTCGAATTCCTGTATGTCTGAGAAGTCGCTGCTGTAAACGTCACGCAAGGCGGACTCGAATCGCGCACCTTCGCTCTGTAGCTTGACCAGTTTCATCAGGGGCGCCATGCCGCCGTGCTGGTAGTATAGAAAACTCACCAGCCGCTGCGATTCGATGTAGAACGCCGCGACCTCGTCCCTTGATTTCGGATAATCAACGGCGCTGGTCAGGTCTTTCAACGGGATGTATTGGTCACGGCTCAGATGGTCTGGGACATTCTTGAGGGCGTAGTTACGAGCCTTCAGGTAGGCCCGGTAGATACGAATACCTTCGAATTCGGCCAGCCCTTCGTTGAGATACAATGGGATGTCGCCCCCAACGAATCGGTGGAGCACGAGATGGGTCAGCTCGTGCGGCAATGTTTCGCCCTGAAACTTGAAGCTGGGACGCGACCAGAAAAACAACTCACGCCCCGTGCACCAGCCACCCGTCCACGCGTCCATTTTGCCGTCACCTGCGAATTTCCGCCAAGCCTGTTGGTTTAGGAACACGTAGATGTGGCACTTGCGCTCGAATGAATCCTGCGTGATCTCGAGATCTTTCTTGATCCCGGCGTAGGACCACTCGGCCGAACTGACCAGTTGGGTCACAAAAAAGCCCGTTTCGGTGTGGAAAATGAAATGGTCGGATTCGCTGTGTTCCCATTTCACGCCCTCTATGCTCAAAGCGGCGTCGCCCTGCCGCGAGACGTGGCGCTCGCTCAGTTCCGCAAACGGCACAATCTTGAGGTTGTACTGGTTTTTCGTCGGGACGGTTTCTTCGTCGCTCGCCGATGCGTGAACGCAACAGATGCTGGCCAGGCTCAGACTGACAAGCATTCTGACGAAGTTCACGTCTGCCTGTATAGATTCCGTCCGCCGCCAGTTCCAGCGAAATCGACGCTACCCCGTATGGCGGCGCTTCCAGAGGGGCATATTTTCCTGATTGGCTTTTGCGTGGCGGCTCTTATACTCGCGGCGTGCAGAAGGTTCTCATCACTGGTGGGGCGGGATTCATCGGATCGCACCTGGCCGAGGCGTTGGTTGCGGAGGGCAAGGAGGTCTCCGTCATCGACGATCTCAGCACGGGGTCGCTTGATAATCTCGCGCCACTGCGCGGCAACAAACAACTCAAGTTCACCGAAGGCTCGGTGCAGGATGAGGCCGCGGTATCGCGGTTGGTCGCAGAAGCGGATTTCGTGTATCACCTCGCGGCGGCGGTTGGCGTTGAATTGGTGGTGCGTCAGCCGATCCGAACGCTGGAGGATAACGTGCGCGGCACGGAGAATGTGTTGGTGGCGGCCAACCGACGCGGCGCTGGTGTGTTACTCACGTCGACGTCGGAAGTGTACGGCAAGAGCGAGAAAGCGCAGTTCCGCGAAGACGACGATTTGCTGATCGGGCCGCCGACGTTTGCGCGATGGGGGTACGCCTGCTCGAAGTTGCTGGATGAGTTTTTGGCGATGGCATACTGGCGCGAGAAACAGTTGCCGGTCCATGTTGTGCGATTGTTCAACACTGTTGGGCCGCGCCAGACTGGCCGGTACGGAATGGTAGTGCCGCGGTTCGTGCAGGCTGCGGTGGGCGGTGGGCCGATCGCAATCTACGGCGATGGAAAACAATCGAGGTGCTTCTGCCACGTGAGCGATGTGGTGCGGGCGTTGGTGGCGTTGCCGCGTTATCCGGAGGCGGTCGGACAGATCTATAACATCGGCAGCACCGAGGAAGTGACGATACTGGAACTGGCGCAACGGGTGAAACGGTTCACGAAAAGCCATTCGGAATTGCAGTTCATTCCGTACGATGAAGCGTACGCGAAAGATTTCGAAGACATGCGGCGGCGCGTTCCGAGCATTGAAAAGGTCAAACAACTAACTGGATGGCAGCCAACGAAATCGTTGGATGAAATCATCCGACAAACAGTGGAACATGCCCGGAGCCAAAAGCCTGGCCGGTGATGCCCAGTTGTCCGACTTGTCACTTGGTAGTTGCATTTTGGCATTACTGTTGCTACTGTGAGCCGGCGAAAGCGGCCAATTTTTGGCAAGTAGTACATGGGGGTGGTGGATCGTGAGAGAGAAACATGATGCGCAAGCCGGGGCGAACGGCGCGATGATGAACTCGGCGTTGTACCGGGAGTTCCTTGCCGAGCGTGAAGAGATTCTGCGCCATAAATGGCTGGAAAGCGAGAAGGCCGGCTACGATATCGGGTTTGACCGCGCGTTGCTCGGTTGGATCGTAAAACACCGGGCCGCTTGGCGGAAGGATCGGCAGAAACCGAAGACTGCATAGTATAATTGATGTTTAAGGGTTCGCCCCTTTAAGCTGACCCAGTGAGGCCAGCAAGGAGCCAAATGAATAAAAACATAAACAGAGGTAAGCCGCGCGCCCTACACGGGCGGGCGGCATTTTTTGCGCCATGAAAACCGTGATACTCCTCGATGCGGCGGCGATCGACCGCGCTGTGATGCGTATGGCGCACGAGATTGTGGAGCATAATCCGCAGCCGGACATGCTGGCGTTTGTCGGGATTCGCACGCACGGCGCGCCGCTGGCGCGGCGATTGGCGGCGAAAGTCGGCGAAATATGCAGCCGCACGTTCCCTATCGGTGAACTCGACGTCTCGATGCACCGCGACGATTTGGATTTGCGCGACACGCCGCGCGCAGTCGGCGCATCCCACATCGTGTTCGACGTGGATGACAAAACCATCGTGCTGGTGGACGACGTGCTGTTCAAAGGGCGCACGATCCGCGCGGCGATGGATGAACTCAACGATTTCGGGCGGCCACAGTGCATCCAGTTGGCCGTGCTGGTGGACCGCGGCCATCGCGAGCTGCCTATCCGCGCCGATTTCGTGGGGAAAAACGTGCCGACCGCGTTGAGCGAGCAGGTAAAGGTTCTCCTGACCGAAGTGGACGGCAAAGACGAGGTGCTGCTGCAATGAGCGCGACGACATGGACACGTAAAGATTTGCTGGGTATCCAGGACCTCACGCCTGAGGAAATCATCTTCGCGCTCGACACCGCGGCGGCGTTCAAGCAGGTCGGCAAACGGACGATCAAGAAAGTGCCGCCGCTGCGCGGCAAAACGCTGGTCAACCTGTTCATCGAACCGTCCACGCGGACGCGTACCAGTTTCGAGCTGGCGGCGAAACGTCTCTCGGCCGACGTGATCAACATCAGTGCCGGCGCGTCGAGTATCACCAAGGGCGAAACGCTCAAGGACACGGCACTAAATCTCGAAGCGCTTCACGCCGATATCATCGTCATCCGCCATTCGGCAGCCGGCGCGCCGCATTTCCTGGCAAAACACCTGAAGGCGAGCGTAATCAACGCCGGCGACGGCGCCCACGAGCATCCTACACAGGCGCTGCTCGACGCGTTCACGATCCGTGAGAAGAAAGGGCGGATCGCAGGGCTTAACGTCACAATTCTCGGCGATATTCTCTATTCCCGCGTGGCGCGCTCCAACATCTGGCTGCTCACAAAGCTCGGCGCGCGTGTGACACTGGCGGGACCGGCGACGCTCGTGCCGCGTGTATTTGAGCAGTTTGGCTGCCGCGTGACTTACGACATCGAGGAAGCGATCCGCGATGCCGACGTGATCAATCTGCTGCGCATCCAGCATGAGCGACAATGCAAGACGATGTTCCCAAGCATTGCCGAGTACGCCGCGATGTTCGGCCTGAACAAGGAACGATTCGCGCGCACGAAACCCGATGCGATGATCATGCACCCGGGCCCGATCAATCGCGGCGTGGAGATCGACAGCGAAGTCGCCGACTGCAGCCGGTCGGTCATCCTCGAACAAGTCACCAATGGATTGGCCGTGCGGATGGCCGTCCTGTTCCTGTGCGCGAGGGGGTTATGAAACCATTGCGGATCAAAGGTGGTCGCGTGATCGATCCCGCCAACCGAGTTGACGAAGTGTGCGATATATTCGTGCGCGACGGCAAGATCGTCCCGAGCGCGCAAGCGTCCCGGGGCGACGAAGTGGAAGTGATTGATGCGCGCGGCAAGATCGTGGTGCCCGGCCTGATTGATATGCACGTGCACCTGCGCGAGCCGGGACGCAGCGACCAGGAAACCATCGAGACCGGCGCGAGCTGCGCGGCCCGCGGCGGGTTCACCTCCGTGGTTTGCATGCCGAACACGTCGCCCACCGCTGACAACACCAGCACCATCGCGTTCATCAAGCAACGCGCCGCCGCCGTGGGATGCGTGAACGTGTTTCCCACCGGCGCGATTACCAAGGGACTGAAAGGCGAGGAACTGGCGCCAATCGGCTCGTTGAAACGCGCGGGCGTCGTGGCGATCACCGACGACGGCAGTTGCGTCCAGAACAATGACCTGATGCGGCGCGCGGTCGAGTACGCGAAGATGTTTGAGCTGCCAGTGCTCGATCATTGCCAGGACTACAATCTCACGGCGAACGGCGTGGCGCACGAGGGTTATTGGAGCGCCGTGCTCGGTCTGCGGGGCTGGCCGGCAGTTGGCGAAGACGTGATCGTCGCGCGTAATGTCCTCCTCGCTGAACTGACGGACTGGCGTATTCACTGCCAGCATGTCTCATCGGCGCGTTCGGTGGAATTGATTCGTGAGGCCAAGCGACGCGGGGTGCGGATTTCCGCCGAGGTAACTCCGCATCACTTCACCCTGACGGACGAGTATCTGAAGGACTACGACAGCAATTTCAAGATGAACCCGCCGCTGCGCACCACGCGCGACCGCGACGCGTTGTTGGCAGGGCTGGCGGATGGCACGATCGACTGCATCGTCAGCGATCACGCGCCGCATTGCACGCACGAGAAGGAAGTCGAGTTCGATATGGCGCCATTCGGCATCATCGGTTTGGAAACGGAACTGGCGCTGGCGCTGGAGTTGACGCAAAAGAAATTGATGACGTTGCCGAAGCTCGTCGAGAAATTCACGGTGAACCCGGCCCGGTTGCTGGGATTGAACAAGGGAACGTTGTCGGATGGCGCTGACGCCGACATCACTCTCATCGACCTCGACCGGCAGTGGAAGTACGATGTCGGCAAATCGGCGAGCAAATCTCGCAACTCTCCCTTCAACGGCTGGGATTTACATGGCAAAGCCATGATGACCATCGTCGACGGGAAGATCGTGTGGCGCGATGAGTGAGCCGGTTAACATGAGCGGGGTGTTCGCCCTTGAAGACGGCACGGTGTTCCGTGGCGAGGGATTCGGCGCGGTCGGCTCGGCTTGCGGCGAAGCGGTGTTCAACACCTCGATCACGGGTTACCAGGAAATCCTCACGGATCCATCCTACAAAGGCCAGATTGTTGCGATGACGTATCCGGAGATTGGCAATTACGGAGTCAACAGCGCCGACGTTGAAAGCTGGCGACCGCACGTGGCGGGGTTTTTGGTCAGGGAACTGTCGGCAATCCCGTCGAACTGGCGCTCAGAATCCTCGTTGCCGCAATACCTGAGTAAAAACAACATTCCGGCGGTTCAAGGCATTGATACACGCGCTCTGACGAAAATCCTGCGGGTCAAAGGTGCAATGAAGTCGTGTATCTCCACTGAGAAAATCAGCGACAAGGAAGCTGCCGCGCGCGCCAAGGAGTGGCAAGGCATCGTCGGCGTGGATCTCGTCAAGGAAGTGGCGCATAAGGAGCCGTTCATCTGGGATCCGGAAGACAAACTTAGTTGCAACTGGAAGATCGAGCGCGGGACCGATGGCCAAATGCGTTATTCGGATAAATTGCCGCCGGCCGATATCCCAATCGTGGCATTCGATTTCGGCATCAAATACAACATTCTGCGCCGACTCCGCCAGCGCGGGTTCCGGATTCAGGTCGTACCGCCAAAGACGACAGCCGCGGAAGTGATGAGTTACAAACCGCGTGGCGTGTTTCTTTCCAATGGTCCCGGCGATCCCGACCCGCTCGACTATGCGCACCGCACGGTCCGCGAACTGATTGGTAAGGTCCCGATTTTCGGCATCTGCCTCGGACTCGAGATCTTGGGGTTTTCATTTGGCGGCCGATGTTTCAAACTGAAGTTCGGACACCGTGGCGCGAACCAACCTGTCAAAGATTTGGCCACCGGCAAAGTCGCCATCACTTCCCAGAACCACGGGTTTGCCGTGGATGTCGAGAGCATGCACAATCCGGATGTCGAGATTACCCAGATCAACCTCAACGACAAGACCATCGAGGGGATGCGCCACAAAAAATATCCTGTGTTCGGCGTCCAGTATCATCCCGAAGCCTCACCCGGCCCGCACGACGCCGGATTCCTGTTCGATGAGTTCCGACGGATGATTGAATCGGCAAAGTCGCGCGCTTAGCCGGAACGATTCAGTTGAAGGATGGGAGCACACGCGCCCTCGCGTGTTTTGGCGGACGCCTCGTCCGCCTGCGGGACGGCAGTGAAAGCGCACTGTTTGGTTCAAGAATGGACGGCCATTTGTGTCTGGTGCGAGGGCGCACCAGACAGCACCCGCCTGCGTGGCCGAAGCCACTTCGTCGTGGCGAAGGCCCGAGGCGGGCGCGCTCCCCGGACTGAATCGTTCCGGCTTAGCCTGCTGCCACCCCGCCACTTTGAGTTTGTCTTCTTGCCCCAATAGCAGTGAAATGACAAAGTGAGTTTGGGCTGTTAACGCTGTTCGGCGAAAGGAACGTGATGAAACTCCCTCTGCTGCTTTTTGTGTTCGTGGCCTCGACTGCTTTCGGCCAGCCACAACTCGCCACCAACGCGCCCATCGATAAACCAGTTGCTGTGATGACCAACCCGCAGTTTTCCGCACTCGAGCGTGCTATTGCACCCCATGTGGCCAAAGCGCGTGAGACGTACCCGGAAGCAAAGAGACGATACCTCGCGGGGCTTCCGCCGAAGCATGTGTTTTTCGTCACGACCCGATTGCGCGACATGTCCGGCGTCTTGGAGCAAGTGTTCATCGCAGTTGAGAGAATCAATGACGGCAAGATTACTGGTACGATTTCCAGCAACTTGGCGTTGGTCAAAGACTACAAGCGTGGTCAAAGATACACTCTCGCCGAAACGGATCTCCTGGACTGGCTTATTTCGAAGCCCGACGGCACTGAAGAAGGCAATTTTGTCGGCAAGTTTCTCGACACATATAAACCGTGAATGACAGACCGAACCATTCGCAAGCCGAACGCGGGCTAGCGCCAACGTCGGCCATCTCTGATGTCCGCCGTTAAGCGCTCGTCTCCCCGAACTCGCGTTGACTTGTCCGAGACACGGTTCTATAACGTCGGCATGGAACGTCTCTGGGCGCCGTGGCGGATTAAGTACATTCTGGGTAAAAAGGAAGCGGGCTGTTTTCTCTGTCGCGATCCGCAGGAGTCCGATGACGCGAAGAATCACATCCTCATCCGCGACCGCACCTGTTTCGCGTTGCTGAACGCTTATCCGTACAACGCCGGCCATTTGATGGTCGCGCCATACAAACACACGGGCGAACTCGACGATCTCGCCGAGCAGGAACTGGCGGACTTGATGTCGTTGACGCGCCGTTGCAAACAACTGTTGACGCGCGCAATCAAGCCAGAGGGATTCAACATCGGTATGAACCTCGGCCGGGTGGCGGGCGCTGGCGTGGAAGATCACGTGCATATCCATATCGTGCCGCGCTGGAATGGCGACACGAATTACATGCCTGTAGTCGGCGACGTGCGCGTGTTGCCGCAGGCGCTCGACGAAATCTACGCGGTGCTGAAGAAACAGATTGAAGGGTGACAGGCGGCGTGGCGGAGACGACGGATAACCCTGCGAAACTGAGTACTGCCACCTTGGTGCGGTTGGTACAGGGGTTCTATGCGATCTTCTGGGGACTGATCCTGACGGCAGTGGTGGCGGCTCATGTGTTGGCAGGACCGAGGCCGCATGCGTTTGACGTGGGATTGCTGGTGCTCGGGCTGACGGTCGTGTTGATTGGGTCATGGCGCTTGTGGCGTGTCCAGCTCGGCGTGGACGATGCGGACCGGCAACGCATCGCGTGGCGGGAGCGGACGGAGACGTTGTTCGGCACGGCAGTGGTGCTGGCGTATTTTGCGCTGTTCTTCTGCGCGTGGCGGCAGGTGCCGCTCAGCGAACATCTGCTGGCCAACGCGCTGGCGTTTCTCGGCGCGGGCGTCGTGTACACCGTGCTGTTGAATCGCGTAGTCAGCGCGCTTGCGCCGGCGCTCGGCCGGCGCGATCTGGCGGTGGAATCGAAATGGTATGGCGCGGGAAGCATAGGGTTCCTGCTACTGCCGCTGATCGGTGTGCTCGTGTACGCGTTCGGGACAGCGGCCGTCAACGATACCAGCGCGGTGTTCGAGATTCTCTGGTTGCTGGACCGGACAAATATCGTGCTGGTCGGCATGCTGTTGCTGCCTTTTTCGCTGACCTTGTCGCTGGTCTGGGCCGCAAAAGACGCGATACTGGAACAGTTGAGCGGGACAAACACAGCGACGCGCTGAATCCGAACTTCCCTCTTGATTGCCAGCGCTCGTATCCCTACGGTAGCGGCAAATGCGCGTGGCATTGTTCATTCCGTGTTTCGTGGATCAGTTCTGTCCGCAGGTTGCTACGGCAATGGTAACAGTCCTGCGGCGTCTCAAGGTTGATGTTTACTATCCCCCCGAACAAACCTGCTGCGGACAGCCTGCGTTCAACACGGGTTACTGGGAGGAAGCGCGGGCGTTGGCCCGACGGTACTGCGAGGTTTTTGCCGATGCGGACGCCATCGTGAGTCCATCGGGTTCGTGCGTGGCGATGGTGCGGAATTATTACCCAGAACTGCTGAATGCCGGTGTAGCGGCGCCCGTCCCGGGCGCTTCCCATCGAGCCGCCGGGACGGCGGCCACTACACCCGAGTGGCAGCGGGTGTGCGCGAATACCTTCGAGTTCTCCGAGTTTCTGGTGAAAAAGCTGGGCGTTACCGATGTCGGCGCCCGGTTTCCTGCAAAGGCGACCTACCACGACGGTTGCCACGCGTTGCGCGAGCTGCGGCTCAAGGAACAGCCGCGCCAGTTGCTCCGTCGCGTGCGGGACCTGGAACTGGTCGAGATGGACAAGGCGGAGACGTGTTGCGGGTTTGGCGGAACGTTTTCAGTAAAGTTCCCGATAATCTCTTGCGCGATGGACGACGTGAAGATTGCCTCAATCCAGCGCACGGGTGCGGAATACGTCGTCAGCGCGGATTCCAGTTGCCTGATGCAGATTGACGGCTACGCCAAACGCCGGAGGCTGCCGATCAAAACGATCTCGCTGGCGGAGGTGTTGGCGGCAACATGACCGCTTCGGCTAGACAATTCATTCGCGCTGCGACCGCGAAAGCCGCTAATCCCGGGCATCGCGCAATCCTCGAGAACAATATCGCCACCTACGATACCGCCGTCGCACTTGGCAAAACGCGGTACGCCTCTTGGGAGAACGCCCGGTCGGTCGCCGCGCAAATCAAATGGAACGCCGTCAATCATCTCGGCCTCTATCTTGAACAATTCGAGCGAGCTGTCGTCAAGAACGGCGGCCGCGTTTTCTGGGCCGAGACGGCTGAGGACGCGCGTTGTTACATCGTGGAACTGGCGCAACAACGCGGCGTGCACAAGGTCGTAAAATCCAAATCCATGGTGTCCGAGGAAATCGATCTCAATGCCGCATTCGCAGCAGCGAGTATCGAATCGGTCGAGACCGACCTCGGCGAATTCATCTGTCAACTGCGCGGGGAACCACCGTACCACATTGTCACGCCGATTATGCACCTGACGAAAACGGATGTCGCCGCGTTGTTCCATGAAAAATTCGGCACGCCGTTAACGGCCACTGCCAAGGAATTGGCTGGTGTAGCGCGCGAGCAATTGCGCCGGGTGTTTCTCTCCGCCGACATGGGCGTCACGGGCGCGAATTTCCTGGTGGCGGACACTGGCATGGTGGCGCTGAGCACCAATGAGGGTAACGGACGACTCAGCGTATCGCTGCCGCGGATCCATGTGGTGGTGGCGGGAATCGAGAAAGTAATCCCGCGCCTTGAAGATCTCGCGGTGCTGTGGCCGGTGTTGGCGCAGGTCGGCACTGGCCAGACCGTTACCTCATACAACACACTGGTCGGCGGTCCGCGACGCGACGGCGAGACGGACGGTCCCGTGGAGTTTCACGTGGTGCTGCTTGACAACGGGCGGACGCGCCTGCTGGCCGATGTCGAACAACGTGACGCGCTACACTGCATCCGTTGCGGCGCGTGCCTCAATGCGTGTCCAGTTTACAAGAATATCGGCGGCCACGCGTATGGGACGACATATCAAGGCCCGATTGGCTCGGTCATCACGCCACACCTGCGGGACGCTTGTGAATGGTCGCATCTGTCATACGCCAGCAGTTTGTGCGGCGCGTGCACCGGGGTCTGTCCTGTGCGCATCGATATTCATCATCATCTGCTGCATAACCGCCGCAACGCCGTGCAGCGCAGGTTCGACAATCCGTTCCAGCGGCTCGCGTTCAAGGCATGGTTTTGGGCGATGCAGGACGCGACGCGATACCGGGTTGCCAGCAAACTTGCGCGGCTTGCAATGCGGTCCGGACTCGCGCTACCATTCTTGAAACCGTGGACGCAATGCCGCGACCTGCCCGTGCCGCCTGCGCGGAGTTTCAGGGACTGGTGGAGACGTGAAGGTAGGGACGGACCGCCGGGCCGTCCGAATTCCTCCGGCGCGGCGCGCCCGGCGGGCGCGCCCTACCAACAACACAAATGAACCCCGCTCGCTCCAATATCCTCAGCCGCATACGCGCCGCGTTGCGCACAGAGACCCCGCGCCCGCTCGCGCCGACCGACGCGCTAATCTGGCCGCCCGTGGGCAATGCTGAGCCGCGGTTCCGCGCCGAGTTTACCGCGGTGCGAGGCGAACTGCTCGATTCGGCGCAGCAGTTGCGCGAGTTCTTAAAGGCGTTCCCGAAGATTGCCACCGACGGCAGCGCGCTGGTGCGGCAGGTGGCCGGCGATGGCACGGCAACGTCACGGGAAGCGGACATCGGCATCACCGGTTGCGATTGTCTGGTAGCACAGACGGGTTCGATCATTGTGAGCACGCGCGCATCGGGTGGGCGGGCGTTGTCAGTGTTGCCGCCGGTGCATTTGGTGATTGCGCGGCGCGACCAGATCGTGCCGGACTTGGCAGCGGCGTTTACGCTGTTGCGGCAGCGGTACGACGGTCACTGGCCGAGCGCGCTGTCACTGGTCACAGGTCCGAGCCGCACCGCCGATATTGAGAAGGTTCTCGTCATGGGCGCGCACGGCCCAAAACGGCTGGCGCTCTATTTCGCAGACTGACCGGCGAAACTCTCGACGGTCGTGCCCGGGCTCCGCTCAAGAATCGGATCTACCACGAGCATCCGCAGGCAATCCCAGATCGTGTTGTGTGGACTATGCAACTGGACACGATGTTCGCGGATGGCGCGGAAGATGGACTCTTGCGTCGGTTCGGCATCTACGAGCGTGTAGTAATCGCCAAACATCCAAAGGTTGTGCGCGTCGGAAGTGGCTACGACCGCTTTGCCATGTTGTTCGGCGATTTGCACGCCACGGCGGTTCAGGTTCAGCCATGGGAAATGCAGGTGGCAGTATTCCACGGCGTCGAACAGGTCCAGGTTCCGCTCGAAATGCCGGTGCAAGCTGTGCTTGAAGAAGTAGGGATGCGCGGCGATCACCAACAGATCGTCGCCGCGGTCGCGACGGAAGGCGCGCAGATCGGCCAGCGTGTGGAGCCGATCCAGTTCGCGTTGGGTAACGTTGTACAGTAGCACGTCACCGCAGTCTGGTCCCCATTCCGCGCCGCGAATTAGCAACAACCCTTTCTGGCGCGCGTAGTCGAATACGCGCTCATCCTCGAGCACGCGGTTGTGCAACGTGACGGCGATTGCGCCGAATCCGAGTTCTGCTGCCTTGTCGATCAATGCCGTGGCGGGATAACGCAACCCGTCCGAAGGGTCTTCGCCCGAATGCATGTGGAGATCAATCTTGATCATGGCGTCACGGTCACGTACCGGCTCGCGTGAGTGAAATACAATCCGACTTCTTTCACTGGCCGTTGCATGATTTGCGTCCACGCCGTGTGATAGGCGGTCACTTGCGGGCGATAGGTCTCCACAAGTTTCTCCAGTTGTTTTCCCGCGGCACGGTCGGTCTTGTAATCAACAATGACCCAGCCATCCGGTTCTTCAAACGCGAGGTCAATCACCCCGCGCACCAACACGCCATCACCAGCGTTAAGCAAGACAAATGGTAATTCGGTGAACCTTTGACGGCCATTGGAGGCGCGCTGCCAGAGATCCGATTCCATGACGCTGCGAACGGTTTCCACAGCTTCATTGACCAAGGTGATCTCCAGACCTGAAGTCTCAAGCAATGATGGAGCGATGGATTGCCAGTCAGTCTTCGGCCCACTCATTGCCGCCTGCAACAGTGCATGGATTACGCCACCCCAACGCATACCGCTTGTCTCGTCGCGCGCCGCCAGCGGCGCGTTCTGAAAAATCACCTGCTTGGCGGCACGCGCTGCGTACGTAGGCGTCAGCACGGTTTGCCAGCGGTTACGAACACGGTCTAGCGCGACAGCGACATCGGCTTGTGTCACGGTCTCCGCCTCAACGCGCGGCGCTTTTTGCGGGCCGGGGTCAGGCAACTCCTGCGCGCCCGCCAATCGTTCGGCCAACGGTTGCCACGGATTCACCTCGGTACGTTTGCCACGTAACGACACGATGAGTTGATCGCGGGCGCGGGTGGCAGCGACGTAAAGAAGGCGGTTCGCTTCGGCGGCCTGAAACTGTCGTTCCCGTTCAGCCAACGTCTCCCAGTTCGCCGGATGCGCCAACAGCGAGGCCTGTCCCCACGTATTACGCTCGCCGCACAACGCAAGATAGCCAGTAACGCGGTCTCGACGGCGATCCACGTGCAACGTGACGGTGTGCTCTGACGCGCCAGATGGATCGGCCAGAAATACGACGGACGCTTGAAGCCCTTTAACCTTATGAAGATTCATCACCCGTACAACCGACGGCGTGGGCGCGGTCGCCCGCGCGCCGTCGTATTGCTCGGCCTTCTCAATCAATAGACCCAACTGCGCCACGAAATCCGCAGCGGTCGCCATATCCGCCTGTGCGGCGCGCAGCAACTCAATGGCTTTGCCCAGACTGCCTGCCTGCACATCGCCACCGGGCGCAGTCGCGGCGAGTGGCGCGAGACCGAGGTCTGCGGCGATGCGTTCGATGGCAATGATCGGCGCGAGATTGGCCAGCCAGCCGGCATACCGGGACACACCGGCGAACGCATCACGTATCAATTCGGCCGCCGGTATCTCCGGCACAGTTGAACGGTGGTCGAATCGGCCGCCTGCGCGCCGGAACGCGTACAACTCCTGGTCGCTAATCCCAAACAACTCGCTGCGCAACGCGGCCACCATGGCGACCGGGTTATCTGGCTCGAGCGCGGCGCGCAAAGCTGTGTTTAACAGACCCAGCTCGCGTACTTCGTTGAGCGAACTGCCACCGGTGACTTCATGCGGAATACCGAGCCGTTGCAACGCGGCGGCGTATACGCTGAGCCGTTTCCTCGTGCGTGTGACGATAAGGAATTCTCCAGGCGCGCGTTCCCGACCATCTACCGCGCGGCGGATCGATCGCGCGAGCAGGTCGGCTTCGTACGCCGCAATATCGTCCTGATTGGTCAGATCGCCCGCAGTGGCAATACGGAAAACGCCGGATGCAGAAGCATCCTTCGTTCGGCCAACAAGGAACGGCGAGTATGTCGGCGAGAAATCATTCGCTGCCGACGGGAAAAATCCTCCCGACTGGAACGCCGCGTTCACCCAGTCCACCACCGGGGCGGCAGAACGAAAATTGGCCGTGAGCGTGACGCACAAACCGCCAGTACTCGTTATTATTTCTTTGACGGTGTTATAGGTCACGATGTCGGCACGGCGGAACCGGTAGATGGATTGTTTCGGGTCGCCGACGACAAATAATGCGCCCGGCTCGGGCCGGCATTTACGCCAATCGCGCTCGCGATGGTTGTCGGCTGTGAGCAACAATAACACCTCGGCCTGCACAGGATCGGTGTCCTGAAACTCGTCCACCAGTATGTTTGTGAAACGTTGGCGGAAATACCGGCGGATTTCCGGGCGGTCGCGCAGCAGCGCGGCTGCGCGCATAAGCAAATCCTGAAAATTCAACCCGTGCGCAGCATGGCGTTGATGGTCGTAGACCACGCGGGCGCGCTCCAGCAGGCGCAACACGGTCGGGTACCGGTGCGTCCGCCACGCGGCGACAAATGGCGCGGCCACTTCTGTGATAAACTTGTTCCATCGTTCATGCTCGCGCAACGCCTGTTCCTTGCCGTTCGGCCAGTTCTTATGCGTGCATTTCCGTTCGGGTTTGAACTGCTCGAATAACTCCGCCGCCTCGGCGTGGCGTTTGAGATCACACGATCGCATCATGCGCAGCACGCGCCGGAACAGCGAGATCAACTCGTCCGTACCGCCTTCTGAAGGCAATGTCGGCAATAGACGCGCCATGTGCGCCGCGTACTCCTGTAACGCCTGTAGGGCCGGTTTCAACGCCGGCGCGGGCACAACCGACGCGGGCCACTCGTCCACGTCCGGGTAATCGGCGAACAACAGGAATGCCTCGCGCAATTCCGCCAGTGTCAACCCGAGTTCTTCCAACTCATCCAACACGGGGTCATCGGCGGCAAACAGCTCGTTGCCGAATGTTTCCCACGCCTGTTCGCGCAATCGCGCATCGCGTTCGTCATCGAGTTCCTCGAACGACGGGTCAACACCGGCTTCCACGGGCCGCTCCCGCAACAGCCGCGCGCTGAACGAGTGCACAGTGCCGATGAAACATAACTCGACGTGGTCACAGGCGTGGCGCAGGCGTTCGGCCGATTTATCGCTGGCATGCTGCGCTGCTTCTTCGAGGGCAGACTGGAAACGGGTTTGCAAATCCGCTGCGGCTTTCCGCGTGAACGTTACTGCGGCCAGTGTTTCGATGCGGCATTTACCGCCCGCAAGCAACGCAACCATGCGGTCGGTCATCGAACGCGTCTTGCCGGTGCCAGCGGCAGCTTCGACGATCATCGTTGTGTCCAACCGGTTCACAATCAGGTCGCGCTGTTTTTGATCTGGAGGGTTCATTGTGGCCGCAACTCCCGGAATGGTTGCAGGACGTTATTGACCGGCGACGCCAGTTTGACGGCGCACCGCGCGGTTACGAGTTCGATGTCGCGACAAATTGGCCTGTAATCACAGCATTTGCAGTCGTCATTATTGTTCGTGGCTGGAAAAGCGCCGCTGGCAATCAGTTCCCGCAACCGCGAAAGCACGCTCGGCGCATCGGCAAGTTTCGCCGGTGTAAAAATGACCCGTTCGCCATGGCCTTTTTCCGTCGGAAAGAAATAACCGAACTGCGCCACCGGCCGACCGTAATGCGCCTCCGCCAGCGCGATGTACAGCGCATGCTGCAAAATGCGGCCCTGAACGAACGGATCCCTGCCCTTCGACGCCCTGATGAAGCGCAAAGGGTTGCCGGTCTTGTAATCCCACAGCGCGAGTTTGTCGCCCATCTCGTCCACACGGTCTATCCGTCCCTGCACGTGGAACGTTGTACCGTCCGGCAAATGCACAGGCACGCCGGTGATTTCCTTCTCGAATTCGAATGGACGGCATGTCTTCCGCAGTTCATCTTCTTCCACGAGAAAGATGCGCCCGGCCCGTTCGAGCCGACGGCAATCACGACGGAACAGGCCCTCGTTCGGCGGCGGGAATTCTTCCCGGTAATGCTTGATGCGCCCTCGCAAGATGTCGGCCAACTTCCCGCCATCGCGCAGGAATTGGTGAAATACCTCGTGCAACAGTTTACCGAACTCCGCGGGCTGCAACCAGCGATGCGGATCAATCTCCAACTTGTCCGGCAACTCCAGGCCAAGGGCGTAACGATAGAAATACCGAAGCGGACACGCGCCGAGCGTTTCCAACCTATGCGGCGAGAACAAACGATCGGGCGCGCGCACCGGGTCGAGATGCGGTCCGGCTTCCGGCACAAAACCGTCATACGCGGTGAACGCCTCGCCGGCGCGCTGCTGCGCGGCGCGCGCGCCGCGCCCCAGGCGCGGGAAACATTCACCCACAAGAGTCATCGGTTCACGGACCGGCGCTGCGGCACACAAACGCCAGAGCCACCACTCGGTATTGTTCAGGCTGCGCTCTTCACATGTCGGCGCGAATGAGCAGACGGGTGGCGACTCATCTTCGTTGGCTAGCTGTTGGATGACGATACTGCTGGGGAACATTTCGGCGTCGTCGGCCAGATCACGGCTGGAATAACTCAGCGTGACGCGTCCACGGAGACGCGCGAGCAATCGCGCAAATTGTTGCATATCCTGCTCGCGGCGTTGGGCGGAAGTGACAAGCTGACCGGAAAGCGCCTGGCGTTCCCCGTCGAGCAACACGGGGTCTTGTCCGCCGGTTGGAGGAAAACGTCCGCTGTCCAAGCCAACGATGAACGTGTGTGGTCTCCCAGAATGGCCGCCCGACCGGATGTTCGCCACATGGAGGCAACCGGGACGCGGGCCAAGACCGACCACGCGCGTCTCGCGCAACAACGCATCCAACCACTCCGATGCATCCACGGAGTCGGCACCATCAGTATCCAGCAGTTCCGCCATTTCCTCGATCCGTTCGAGGAGGATCTGTCGCGCATAGTTGTCCAGTTCCGTCGCGCAACGCGCATGGTCGCGCAGAAAAGCAGCGGCGGACGGCAACAACGGGTCGCTCGTCGTCTGCAGCAAACGTTCGACCACGGGACGAAGCGCCCGTGCGGTTTCCAGACAGCGCTCGAGGCCCGGGCGATGTTCCTCATTTGCATCGTCTAGCCGGCTTGTGAGACCAGTGACAAACTCGTCCAACTTGGATAGGTACCGGTCGCGGCCGAAACCTATCGGCACGCTGCGCAGGACGCCGGCCAGACGCGACGGCGACAGATCATCCGGGAGAACAATCGATCCATCCTGCACCAATACCACCAGTGACGACTGGGGAAATTCGTCCCGACGCCATGCGAGCCATGCATTTAGCGCGCGCGCCGGTCGCGCGTAACGCACGGGAATGCCGTCGGCGAAAGTGACCGTGTCTTCCGTGCGCAACGCGGTGGTCACTTCGTACACGAGACCATTGTAAAGGTCGGGATCGGTTGAAAGCAGTTCGACCTGATCGAGCGGCCAACCGTTGGCCAGACAACGCCGCAAGACCTCGCGCACCTCGTTGATCTCACCTACTGCGCCAAACACATCGTCCACACGAAGGTTGGATGGCGGCTCGACGGGCAACTCAATCCGCTGTTGGCCTGGAACCACGCCGATCAACACGCGCTCGAGCGCCGTCAATTCAATGTCCTCCGGCACGAGGATGATTGCGTCCGTGTTGAAATCGCCCATAGCGGCGCGGCGCAACATGTCGGCTTCGTCAACGAGTCGACGTTGTCGCAAGATGTCCTGATAAGCGCGAAGCAAATCGATGAGTTCCCTTCCCTTCTCTGCGGCCTCGTACTTGCCGCCCTCAAGATCGCCCGGTTCCAGGCCAGCCAGCCGCAGGTCGCGCAACGTGGTGGCCAGTTGTTCAACAAAAGCCAGGCTGGCAGGCAAGGATCCGAGGTAGTTCTTGGTCGAACGACGCTTGCGCTGTTTCTGGAGTAAATGTCCCACAATAACAAGCTGGCCGAGGGGCGATAACGCTCGCAACCCGTCGCGTGCCAGCGATGGTCCGGAAAGTTCGAGCGCGAGCGCCGCAATGGTTTTGGACCGGGCATTAACTACCGGCTGACTGCTGCGCGCGACGGCGTCCAACCATTGCCCGCTAACTCGGTACGACGGGGTCAACAGCCATTTCTCGCGGAGCAGATGCGCACGACAGGCTTCAGCGAGGGCATCAACAAAACGGTTGCGCTCGCTTTTGCGTGGCGTTCGCGCGGAAAAGTTGTTAGTGCTATTCACGGTCGATGAGAGTTTTGCCCAAGTATATCACACGGCAGGTGCTCGTCACTCTCAGTGTCACCGTGGGAGTGTTTACGTTTGTCCTATTGCTAGTCGGTTCACTGAAACGGCTCAGCGACCTGCTGGTGAACCGGAATGTCGGCCTGACTACAGTCGCGCAGTTCTTGCTGCTGGCAATGCCGAAGGTGCTGATGTTCTCGCTGCCGATGGCGATGCTGGCGACAGCGTTGCTGGTGTTCGGGCGGATGAGCGCCGACAATGAAGTCACGGCGATGCGCGCCAGCGGGATCAGCCTCGGACAGGTGGCAGCACCGGTCCTGTTCGTGGCCAGCATGATCAGCATACTGTGTTTGTATATCAGCACGACATTGATGCCGCTGTGCCAGTTTCAGTTGAAGACGCTCCTGCTGCGGATCGGTCTGGAACGACCGATGTCATTGTTGCAGGAAAACGCGCCCATCACGGATTTTCCCGGCTATATCATCTATCTTGCGCACAAGAAGGGAAACATCATCGAGGACGTCGAAATCTACGAACTCGACGATAACCACAACACGCTTTCCCGGTTTCATGCCCAATATGGTGTCGTTACGCCGAAAGTCGCCGAACGCAAGGTGGCGCTCGACCTGTATGACGTCCGGGGAGACTGGCGCGACAGGGAAGACCCGGCCGATGTGCACAAGATTCGTCCCGGTGCCACCGCCACGCGTTATCCGGTGGAACTCGACCTCGGCAAGGCGCTCCGTAGTCTCGCAGCGGGCAAGACTTTGGGCGACCTGACGTTCCCCGAATTGCGGGACGAGATCGCGCGGCTGCGCGCACAACGGGATCGTTACCCCGCGTCGGCGCTCGCGTCGGCACTCGTGAAGAAGGCAAACCAACTCAGCCCCGATGAACAGAAACTCAAGGCGCTGCTGGGGGCGCTCGCGTCGGCGCGCATGGAAGCGCATCAGCGCATAGCTTGGGCGGCAGCGTGTTTCACGTTCACAATGATCGGCATCCCGCTAGGTTTGAAGACCAGCCGACGCGAAACATCGGTCGGCATAGCCGTCAGCCTCGGTCTGGCGATGGTCTTCTACTTTTTCATTGTCCTTGCCAACGCGCTCAAAAACAGGCCGCTGATTCATCCTGAAGCAATCCTCTGGTTCCCGAACATCATGTTCGAACTGCTCGGCCTTTGGATGCTCTGGCGCGTCGCGCGGAAGTAAGAACGCGACGGTTCAAGCCGAAGCCTAAACAGCCATTACTACAGACTTGCCCCGAAAGCTCTGACGGTATCAGGGTAAATTTTCGGGGCTTGCATCGCGGCACCGAGATTCCCAGCCTGCCTTATTCACGAACGAGGGCCGTTCGTGAATAAGGCACCTTGGCCGAAGGACTTCGGCCAAGGCCGACGCCGACACGGTGTCGGCGTCGGGGCAGTCCCGACAATCCGCCGGGCGGCGGATTGTCGGTCCTGCGGGCGAATTATTTGCGATACTTCACGAATAATTTGGGCTAGATTGCCGACATGAAACCAAGAAATGCTCTCACTTTCGTCGTTACCCTGTGCTGCGCCAGCGGCATGTTTGCCGCTACCACACTGGCCGAGCCAAACGTCGCCCAAAGTATGGCAATCATTGACGAGCGATTGAAACAATTGTCGCAGCAGATCGAAGCGCTCCAGTTTGATCAGCAACAGATGCAGAAGCAAATCGCTGACCTTCAGGCACAGGTCGTCGAACTTCACCAGGCCGGCACGACGTCGGCCACCGACATGCAGGCGCTGGATGCGAAGATCAAGGCCAGCGATGACGCCCGCGAGAAAGACAAGCAAGCCATTCTGGACGCAGTTGCCAAAGAGATCGCCTCAATCGGTAACCACACCAACAGCAGCAGCGCGACTTCAACACCGACCGTCGACAGCAAAGAATATGTCGTCCAGAAAGGCGACACGTTGACTTCCATCGCCAAAGCCAACAGCGTCACCATCGCCCAGTTGAAGAAGGCTAATAACCTCACCACCGACGCCCTGCAAGTGGGTCAGAAGTTGGTCATGCCGAAGAAGGCGGAGTGAGGCACTATGGAGTGACGGAGCCAGCAGGCTGTTGAAAAACCTCTGCACCCACGGCTCGGCTGGAGCCGAGCCCTCCATCGTTCTAGAAATCCGTGCCGTTTCTGGAGGGCGCAGAGCCTGTGCTGAGTTTGTCGAAGTATCCACCTGCGCCGCTTTTTAACAACCTGCTACGAAGTTCCATTGCCCCGGCGTTTGCGGCCATTGCCGTTGGTAGCGCAGTCGAGTTTATCGGTGTCAACTTTGAGCCAGACGGTGTCTTCGCCGAGGATGTTCTCCAGTTCCTGCACGAGCGCGTCCGAGGGCGTGACGGCAAAACGGTCGTGCGTCTCCATGAACACGAGTTTGCCGTCCGGGTACATGAAACAGAAAAACACGGGGCAGTCGCCCTTGTGATGCTGCAACACTTCCTGCACTCGCGTTAGCACGGTCTCCGCTGTCGTCTCTGCGGGGAGGCGGATATGGATCGCTTTGGTGAATCGCTTGGGGACTTCGTCGAGCGGGATGATGTGGTCGGCAAAAACCCTCGGCTTATCTTCGCGCAGGTTCACGGTGCCGCAAACAAAGACCGCGGCGTCGGCCCGCAGGTTCATGGCACACCTGGCATACGCATCGGGGAACACCAGCGTCTCGATAGCTCCATCGAGATCTTCCAACGTCATAATGGCCATCGATTTGCCCTGTTTGGTGGTCTTGATCTGCAACTTGCTGATGATGCCGCCGAGCCGGGTCGCCTGACCGTCCTGCAGTTTCGCAAGTTGGGCGGTCGAAGCCAGTTCGTACCGGCGCAGGATGTCGGCGTACTTCGTCAACGGATGTCCCGTGACGTAGAATCCCAGCAGTTCCTTCTCGAACGCCAGCATCTCGCTCTCGCTCCAATCCACCTCAGCAGGCGCGCTGGCCGGTGGCCGGCGGCGCGCGTTGACGGGCGCGACGTCGAACAACGCCGCCTGGCCGCGGTCGCGGTCGCGTTGAAGGCTGGATGCGCGGCTCATTTGATACTCTATCTCGGCGAACAACCGGGGGCGTCCCGAGGCGCTTGCGCGCTCGGGACCGAGCGAGTCGCACGCGCCGCATTTGACGAGTGTTTCCAGCACTTTGCGGTTGACGACGCGCAGGTCCACACGCTCGCAGAGATCGTCGAACGACTTGAACCGTCCGCCTTTTCGCAATTCGGCGACGATGGCCTCGACCGCGATCTCGCCTGCGTTCTTGATCGCAGCAAGACCGAACCGGATCGCTCCGGTGGGACAGGCGTCTCGCCTGTCCGCCTCCGGAGTGGGATGGGCGTCTCGCCTGTCCATAGCCGTTCCCTCGGACTGGACAGCCGGGACGGCTGTCCCACTACGCACCGTAAACCGCGCGCCGCTCTCGTTAACATCTGGCGGCAGCACCTCGATACCCATCCGTTTACACTCGGCGACAAAGAGCTGGATTTTATCCGTGTTGGCCAGTTCGTTGGAGAGCAATGCCGCCATGAACTCGACCGGGTGATTCGCCTTCAGCCACGCGGTCTGGTAAGCGACAACAGCATAGGCTGCGCTGTGAGATTTATTGAAGCCGTACCCGGCAAATTTGGCAAGCGTATCGAAGATTCTTTCGGCCTTGGCGCGTGGGATTTTATTCTTCTCATGGCATCCTTTGATGAAGATCTCACGCTGTTTCTCCATCTCCTCGGGTTTCTTCTTCCCCATCGCGCGCCGCAACAAATCGGCCGCGCCGAGCGAGTATCCCGCAAGCACGTTGGTCGCCTGCATTACCTGCTCCTGATAGACGAACACGCCAAATGTCTCTTTCAGGATCGGTTCGAGTAGCGGATGATCATATTCAACCTTCGTTTTGCCGTGCTTCCGGTTCACATAATCATCGAGCATGTTCATCGGCCCGGGCCGGAACAGCGCTATGAGAGCAATGATTACGTCGACGGAATCCACGCCGATGCGCCGGCAAAGATCGCGCATCCCTTGCGATTCAAGCTGGAACACGCCGATGGTGTTGGCCTTGTTGAGCAGATCGAATGTCTTCTTGTCGTCGAGCGGAATCTGGCTGATGTCAACCCGCTGGCCAGTGGTCTGCCCGATAAGCTCGATGGCGTCCTTGATGACGGTCAGCGTCTTCAAGCCGAGGAAATCCATCTTCAATAGGCCGAGGTCGCCGAGCGGATTCATCGAGTATTGCGTGACGATTTCGTTCGAGTTCGTGCCCGTGGTCAGTGGAACGATGTTCGTCAGTGGCTCCGCGCCGATGACGACCCCAGCGGCATGCGTTGATGCGTTGCGCACGAGGCCTTCCAGCGTGAACCCGTAATCTATGATCCGATGCGTGGTATCTTCGTTCTGGTATGCGGCTTTCAACTCCGGCGCGATGTCCAGCGCCTTTTTCAGGGTCATACCGATGTCGGGCGGAATCATCTTCGCGATGCGGTCGCCTTCGGCGTACGGCAGACCGAGCACTCGGCCAACGTCGCGCACAACCATTTTCGCGCCGAGCGTGCCGAACGTAATAATCTGCGCGACACATTTCTCGCCGTACTTCTTGCGAACATAGTCTATGACTTCGGGGCGCCGGTTGTAACAGAAGTCCATGTCAATATCGGGCGGCGATATGCGTTCGGGATTCAGGAACCGCTCGAACAGCAGTTGGTAACGCAACGGATCGATGTCGGTGATCTTCAAGACGTACGCCACCACGCTACCAGCCACGCTGCCACGGCCCGGCCCGACGGGAATGCCCTGACTCTTCGCGAAATGGACAAAATCCCAGACAATGAGGAAATAACTCACAAAACGCGTCTTCTCGATCACCTTCAACTCGTATTCCACGCGCTCGACGATTGCCTTCTCGCCGGAATTCTTCGGCGCGTTCCAGTCGATGCCGTATCGCTCGCGCAGCCCCTGTTCACACAGTTGCCGCAGGTATTTCTCGCGCGCGATTCCTTCAGGTGGGTGATACACGGGGAACCGCAGTTTGCCGAATTCCAACACCAGATTGCATTTCTCGGCGATCGCCAGCGTGTTGCTGAGCGCCTCGGGCGTCTCGGCGAACAGCGCGTGCATCTCTTCGGGCGTTCGCAGATAGAACTGGTCGCTCGGGTAACGCATCCGTTTCTCGTCGGCGAGTATCGATTGCGTTTGCAGGCAGATCAATACGTCGTGCGCTGCAGAGTGCGCGCGCTCGACGTAATGCACGTCATTGGTCGCCACCAACGGCAATTGAAACTCGCGCGCCAGTTCGATGAGCGCGCGATTGACCGTGCGCTGCGTTTCAACTCCGTGATCCTGCAATTCGAGGTAAAAATCTCCCGGCGCGAAGATGTGACGATACTCATCGAGCGCAGCCTTGGCCTGCGCGAGCTGGCCATCAACGATTTTAGCCGGCACCTCGCCTTTCAAACACGAGGTCAGCCCGATCAACCCTGCGGCGTGCTCGGCCAGAAGCGGCTTGTCAATCCGAGGTTTGTAATAGAACCCTTCAAGATGCGCCGCCGTAACCAGTTTAATGAGGTTCTTGTAGCCGACCTCGTCTTTCGCCAGCAGAATAAGATGCGACGAGGCGGCCCGGGCATTGCTGGCCTTTTTGTCGAGGCGACTGCCCGGCGCGACGTATACCTCGCAGCCGATAATCGGTTTGATGCCGCGTTCCTGTGCCGCCCGGTAAAACTCGATCGCCCCGAACATGTTCCCATGATCGGTAATGGCTACGGCGGGCATTTTCGTCGCGTGCGCCTTCTCCATCACGTCGGTAATGCGGCACGCCCCATCGAGCAGGCTGTACTCGGTGTGCAAATGCAGGTGGACAAAATCAGAATGCTTCATGCGCTCGCTGCAGTTACTTTAGGATTCACCGACCGCGCAATCAAGACTTACCGTGGCGAAATCACTCCAGGCGGCGGCGTCAACTCGGCATCGCGCCGGTCGTAGAGCGCGACATGGAGCATCCGCGAATCGTAAACGACATGGCGTAATGTGTGGTGCTTGTTCATCCAGTCGAGCACATGGAGGTGCAGCCCCGGTTGCTGGAAATCGGGGTATAACACGAGCCAAATCCGCCGGAACGGTGCGGTGTCATTTGGCAACCGGCTGTCGCCGATGACCCGGAACAATCCGGGAAAGTTCTCGGTCTCGACCAGCAACCCCTGCGTGATGCGGTCGCCGGTGTAGTACTGGAACGGCCGATAAGAAAACCGTGACGAGTGAATCACGATGTCGCCGGGCTGAAACTTTTGGGCGACCTGCGCGCTCGCCTCGCGCATCGGCGATTTCACCCACCAGTCGCCGTCAAAATAATACCCTTCCAGCGCGAACAGGTTGAACGCCACCAGAGTCCCGATGCCGGCGACTGCAATGACCCGTGACGGCGTCCGCGTCATACCCCAGCCGACTAACAGCGCGAACGCCGGCGCGATGTAAAGGATTACGCGCGGCAGGAACAGGTTCTGCCCCAGCGACACCAACACCAGCAGCGCCAGCGGCACAAATAACCAAAGCGTCAGCAACAACGCGCGTGGTCGCGTCTCCTTGTCGCGGAACAGGATTGTCAGCGCCACCGCCAGCAGCAGCAAACTGACTCCAATCGCCGGCCAGCGCGAACCTGTATCGGTCAGGTTCGAGCCGCTTAGCAACGCGAAGAATCTTACCGGCATGTCCCACGTCAGCGGTTTGATCCAGTAACCGCGCGTCTTCTCTTCGAGATGCGCCAGCAATTGCGCTAGCCACGGCACGAACAATACCGCGATGGCTGCCTGCGCCAGCACCCAGCGGCGCAACGATTCCTTGTGCCGGCGCGCCGCCGCTATCACGTATAGGTTCTGCGCCGCTAGCGCGAGGAATGACGTGTATTGCACGTACAAACTCAGCGTTGTCGCCACGACGTACAGCACCCACCACGCCGGTTTCCGTCGTTCCAGCGCGAGAAACATAAACAGAAAAGACAGACAAACCAGCAGCGTTTGCAGGGCGTACATCCGGATTTCTTGCGAGTACCAGACATGCAGCGGACACAACGCCAGAAACAGCGCGGCCAACAGCCCCGTTGTCCGTCCAGCGAGCACGTTGCCGATGGCAAACACCGTTGCCACCGCGGCAACACCAAGCAATACCGACAACCATCGCGCGCCCTCTTCGCCCGGCGCCACGCGCGTCCAGAAATGCATGAGCAGATTGAACAGTGGCGCGTGCCCTTCGTCGCGCGCCGCCACGAATGCCGCGTCGGCGGAATCGGTCTTCGCGATCAACATCGCCACGGATTCATCGAACCAAATGACCCGCTCGCCGAGATGGAACACACGCAGACCGGTAGCCAAAACGAGCAGCATAACCACCGCAGCAGCCGTCCGTTTGATTGTCATTTCAGACATGGTTCACCGTTTACGCGTCACCACTTGACCTATTCATGAACCACCTGAAACGTCCGGCAACCCCTCACCTTAATCCTCTCCCCGCAAGCGGGGAGAGGAGATATCCCCTCTCCCTTCCCAAGGGAGAGGGTCAGGGTGAGGGGCTGTGCCCCTGTGGTTCATTTCCCCTATCCGATCTTCTTCAGCAACTCGTCCACCCGCTTTTTCACTGCCCCATCCATTTTGATGAGCGGCGGCCATGGACGACAGTTTGCTTCCCCCTTGATTTTATGAGTGGCGTCAATGCCCATCTTGCTGCCGAACCCGAGCGCGGGCGTCGCATGATCGAGCACGTCGGCCGGGCCTTTGGTAAAAAGGATATCGCGCTCCGGATCGATGTTGGCGCAGATGCGGAACAACACTTCCCGTGTGTCGTGCACGTTCACGTCGGCGTCAACCACGGCGATTATCTTGGTGAACATCATCTGTCCCATACCCCACAACCCGTGCATCACCTTCATCGCGTGATACGGGAACTGTTTCTTGATGGAGACAATGACAAGATTGTGGAACACGCCTTCGACCGGTAACGCCATGTCTACGATTTCGGGGAACGTCATTTTGAACACGGGCAGGAAGATCCGCACGCTGGCCAAGCCCATATAGAAATCTTCCATTGGCGGCACGCCGACGACGGTGCTCGGGTAAATCGCGTCGCGGCGATGGGTGATGCAAGTGAGGTGGAACTTCGGGTACGGCTCCGGCGGCGTGTAGTACCCCGTGTGATCGCCGAACGGTCCTTCCATTTCGAGCGGCTCGTTCGGATCGACATAACCTTCCAGCACGAAATCGCAATCGGCTGGCACTTCGAGGCCGTTGGTCTGACATTTAACCAGTTCGACCGACTTCTTTCTGAGAAACCCCGCGAACTGGAGTTCGTCAATACCATCCGGCAACGGCGCCGACGCCGCGAAGGCGTACACCGGATCGCCGCCCAGCGCCACCGCGACCGGCATCCTCTGTTTCAGTTCGCAATAGCGTCGCCAATGCCGCGCACCGGTCTTGTGCGGCTGCCAGTGCATGAAGGTCGTTTGCCCATCAATGACCTGCATCCGGTACATGCCGACGTTGCGCGCACCGGTATCAGGATCGCGCGTTATCACCAGCGGCAACGTGATGAACCGCCCCGCGTCCTGCGGCCAGCATTTCTGGACAGGAAGAGACCGAAGGTCGAAGACGGAAGACGGAAGACCGATGTTGCCGGTTCGGTCCTCGGTCCTCGGTCGTCGGTCATCAAGCCGACAACCCACCTCTTGACAGGCTCCGTGCCCAACGAGCCGGGGCTTCACATGCCGCAATTCCATCGCCGTGCCGAGCAGCGAGAACACTTCCTTGAACGACGTCGGCGGCTTGGTTTTGAGCAAGCTTTCGAGTTCGGCGGCGATCTCTTCAATGTCGCCAACCCCGAGCGCCATCGCCATGCGCTTGTGTGATCCGTAAGCATTGATAAGCAGCGGGAAACTCGACCCTTTGCACTTCTCGAACAGCAGCGCCTTGCCGCCGTTCGGCGATTTCATCTCCCTGTCGGCAATCTCGGTGATCTCGAGAACAGGATCGACCTCGACGGGAATCCGTTTCAGCTCGCCCGCCGCCTCCAGCTTCTCCACAAACGCGCGCAAGGATTCGTAGGCCATGAGGAGTTTATACCACCAAGACGCCAAGACACAAAGTCGTTCTTGGTGACTTTGTGACTTGGTGGTTACTGTGCGTAGTTCGTATTGTCCTCGACTCCCGTTTCCGCAAACGCCTCTTGTCTCTCGGCGCATTTGTTACAGGAACCACAGTGCACGCCGCGTTTTGGCGAAAGACATGAGAAACTCAGGTGCAACGGCAGGTTGTGCCCACGTCGGATGACCTGCGCCTTGGTCAGACCGCGCAACGGGGCGACGACTCTCAGTCGGCAACCAAGCGCTCCGCCAGCCACCGCAGCGAACCGACGGAAGAATGTCGGCGTGGCGTCGGGGAACGGATTACCGCGGAGCGAACCGATGGCGATAGTTCTGATGTCGTGCCGCGCACAAAAGACGGCGGCTTTGGAAAGCAGCAGAAGATTACGGCCCGGAAGATAGACCGCCATGTCCGGCGAAGTTTCCCCGGGGACGCCCCTGCCGGTAGTGCTCCAATGTCCGCCGTAAAGGTCGCGCACGGACAAATCAAGAATAGTGAGTGGTGAGTGGTGAGTGGTAAGTGGCGTAATTGTGATAGCGCGAAGGAAGCGGCGAAGGTGGCGGAGCTCTGTTTCTTCCCAGATCAGCCCGCAACGCATGAAAACGGGATAGACTTTGCGGTGACGCTTCGCCAGTTCTGCCAGCATCACGCAACTGTCGAGGCCACCGCTGACTAGTGCGCAGACAGAATCTCTCATGTGAATTGGTTTCACGCAGAGACGCAAAGGCGCAAAGAACCTTTGCGAGCTTGGCGGCTTTGCGTGAGTATTACTTCCCCTCTTGTCGTACGGCGTTCTTTTCCGCTTCGAGTTTGCCGCGGAGCTTTTGGACTTCGGCTCGCAAAGTTTGTTCCAGCTTCTCTGCTTCTTCAAACTTCTCGATTGCACTATTGGCAGCGGCAATCTTTGGTTTCAAATCGAGTTCTACCTGCGCGATTTTCGCTGTGTAAAGCCGATCGAGTTCGGCAAGTCTCGCCTTTTGCTCGTCAGTGAGTTTTGGCGCAGACGATTTGCCGAGCCGTTTCATTGCCAGTTCGTATGACGATTTGATAGCCATGATCTGTGCCCACTCTTTCTCCTGCTCTTGCTCCTGCTCGTACTCTTGCTCTTACTCCTGTTAGGTTTTCACCTTCACATCGTCGCCTTCGACGATGCACTCCAGTGTCTCCACTTTCGCGGTCGGCACAACAGGCGAGACGCCGGTCGTCACATCAAACCGCCAGCCGTGCCAGGGACAGGTCACGATGTTGCCATCAAGCGCGCCTTCGCCGAGCGGCCCGCCCCGGTGCGGACATGTGTTATCGGTGGCGTAGAACCTGCCGCCGACGTTGAACAACGCCACATCGCGGTCGCCGACGACGACGGTCTTGCACTCGCCGGGTTTGACGTCGGCCACCCTGGCCACAAAAACGAATTCGCTCATGGATTGGTTGCTCGGTTTCCGTGGGATAGTAGCCGAATTGTCCGCGAGCGTCCACCGCGAGATGAATGCGGATTGCCGCAGTGGAAAAGTTCCCGTATCTTGACATGGATCATCGCAGGCAGAATCGTATGGATGGCACCGATAAGAAACTGCTGAACCTCCTGCAAATCGAGGTGCCGGTCGCGCTCCGGCCATGGGTTGCGGTCGGCGAACGGCTTGGCGGCATCAGCGAGGCGGACGTGATGGAACGCGTCCGGACGTTGAAAGCCGCCAAAATCATCCGCCAGATAAGCGCCATATTCGACACGCGCTCGCTCGGTTACAAATCGTCGCTGGTGGCAGCGCAATACGATCCCGCCCCAAGCGGGATAGATTCCGCCGCCGCAATAATCAACGAGCACCCCGGTGTGTCGCATAACTACCAGCGCAACCACGCGTTCAATCTCTGGTACACCATCGCGGTCAGCCTGGACTCTCGGCTCGGGTTGGAGCGGACGGTGCAGGTTCTCCACGAAACAACCGGCGCGCGCAACACACTGTTGCTGCCGACACTTCACCTGTTCAAGATCGGCGTGGCGTTCGACGTCGAGGACGGCGCACCGGCAGGCGTCATTTCTGCGGCCGTGGGAGCGGTTTGTAACCGCGACCGGCTTGTTCACCGAAGCCTCGGCGAAGGCGGATCGCGCTTGGAAAGCGCTCCCACAACGACCCAGCACAACTCTTTTTCAGTCGCGAAACCGTTGACGGCTCTTGAGAAGCAGTTTGTCCGCGAGATGCAGCGCGACCTCGTTGTCGAACCGGAGCCATTTGCCGTAGTCGCGGCGAGACTCGGGTGCAGCATTGAGCAGTTGCGCGAGATGAGCGATGCGATGCGCGCGGCTGGTCGCTTGCGCCGCGTTAGCGCCGTGTTGCGTCATCGCGAGGTTGGGTTTACCGCCAACGCCATGGGCGTCTGGGTTGCGCGCGGGACCGACGCCGAGATTCTAGAAGTAGGCGAGAAGATGGCCGGGGTTCGCACCGTAACGCACTGTTATCGGCGTCCGACATATCCCGACTGGCCGTACAACCTGTTCACGATGGTGCACGGCCGGACACCGGCAGAGTGCGACGCCGTGCTGGCGGAGATTTCACGGGAAACCGGTATCACCGATTACGCCGCGCTCTACTCGACAAAGGAATACAAGAAAACGCGGGTGGAATACTTCACCGATGCGGAGCGAGAATGGGAGAGACGCCATATCGCCTCCGACACGCTGAAGAATGCAGTCGGATAGTCGGATCTCATTGTCGGCGCGGTGAAGTTTGGGTTTGTCACCGTGACGGCGCTGTGGTAGAAGTCCACCAACATCAACTAGGAGGTCCAAATGACATGTAGTGCGAGAAGCTGGTTCAAGACGGCCCTGTTCGGTATGATAGTTTTCGCTCTCACGGTCGGCTGCACTGTCCGATATGGTGATTTCACCATGTTGTCATCCAAGAACATCGACTTGTCGAGGATGGCGACGTTCAAGAGATCGCCGGACCGCGTGAAGGGTGAGGACTCAGCGCTGATCATAATATTTATCCCGACTGGGGTTCCAAATATGAAGCAGGCTCTTGACCGAGCCATCGAGAACGTCCCCGGGGCAGTGGCATTGGTTGATGGCGTTCTGTACTACAGGAGTTGGTGGTTTATTATTGGGCAGAGTAGTTTCATCATCGAAGGGACACCTTTGATAGACCCATCGCTTGCGGGTCACGCCCAGTTGCAAAGCAATCGCATGGTGAGTTTCTTCGACCCATCCACAAAGAAACAGGAACTGCGATACGTAGATCAGCAGATGTACGCTTCGGTGAAGAAACTAGTCGTTGAGAAGAATGACAAAGAACTCACGGCTCTGTTGTCAACGTTGCGTTAGAATGTATGTGGCTGAGTGATGGTTCTCCGTTATTTCAGCGTACCGCGGAGAGTGGGCCGAGCATTTGCATAGGACTTAGGAGGATGTTAGCCCGCAAGTAGGCTGGGGCTCTTCAGTCGGAAAGGCGGTGTGATTGATCATCGAAATCGGGGGGAGAGCATGAAGATGCGGTGGTTTGTGCGTCCACTCAATCTGTTCTTGGTTGCGGCGGTCTTTTCTGCGTCCAGTTGTGCATTGGTGAACGGCACTAAGCAGAGGGTGGAGATAACAACGAACATCGGAGCGGCAAGGGTGTTCGTAGACGGTCGGCCAGTAGGACGCATTGACGATGAAGGCAAACCACTTATTGTGCCGTTGGAGAGAAAAGCACCCCACACCGTTACCGCCAGCAAAGAGGGCTATCGGACTAGGAGTGCGACTGTTGATAGCAGGGTCTCCTTCCTTGGGATACTTGACCTTATCGGTGCGTGTGTATTCCTTCTTCCCGGTGTCAGTTTCGTCGCGGGGACGGCTTGGGAATTGGAGCCAAGCACAGTCTATCTCGAATTGGATAGAGATCAGCCCGCAACGGTCGTTCAGCCCGCGGCTCCCTGACCGCTGCTCTCACTTGGATGACTGCCGCCTTGAGTGCGGCGATGTAGCGCAGGTTGCGGTACTGTTCGCGGTAGTCGAGGCCGCAGCCGACGACAAGCCTGTCAGGGATGCGGAACCCGACAGAATCGGTGCGCGCCGAACACAAAGTCTGATCCCAAGTCTCCGGCAACCCAGGCCTTGAGAAGCATCCCCTTCAATCTTCTGCGTCCTGTTGTGGATTTATAGAACTTCTCTCTTCGTCTTGCCTCAATCAATGTCGCAAACGATTCCGTGTGAATAATTTTATAAGGACGATATGGACGCGACGATTTTATTCGACCGGCATTATGTTCTTCTAGCGCGGCGAATTCGCAACAGTAGGGGCGAGCCACCGGCTCGCCCGTGTCGTTGGTTGCGACGGACGACCCGGCGGGTCGTCCCTACCTGCCTTTCGGAGATATGACAAATTGTGTGATTTCACGACGAAAGAATCTATATGGCGGAGAGGGAGGGATTCGAACCCTCGAGGGACACTAGGCCCCTACTGGTTTTCGAGACCAGCCCGTTCAACCGCTCTGGCACCTCTCCGAAAAACTTGGTCGCCTATGGCGCCCCGAGCGCGCCAGCGCCTCGGGGGAAACTCCAGCGGTCAACCGTAACTTAGCGGCGTTGGGCGGCGTTGTCGAGTGCGGAAGCGGGAGACGGCGCAGCCGCCTGCGCCTTCCCGCAGACACGGGAAGTTTGACGCCGGGCGCTTGCCTGTAGTAACGTTTGCGCCAACTCGGAGGAACCAAACCGTGACAACACCAACCCTCTTTGCGCTATCGCAAGCCGATATCCCCACGCACTGGTATAACATCGCCGCCGATCTGCCCAAACCATTGCCGCCTCCGCTGCATCCCGGCACGAAACAGCCCATCAAGCTTGAGGAGATGACGGCGATTTTCCCTGAGAATCTGGTGATGCAGGAAATGAGCACGGAGCGGTGGGTGGAAATCCCCGGGCCGGTCCGTGATATTTATGCGTTGTGGCGGCCATCGCCGCTGATGCGCGCGGTGCGGTTGGAGAAAGCGTTACAGACACCGGCACACATCTACTACAAGTACGAAGGCAACAGTCCCGCCGGGAGCCACAAGCCAAACACCGCCGTCGCACAGGCTTATTACAACAAAATCGCGGGGACCAAGCGGCTGGCAACCGAAACGGGCGCCGGGCAGTGGGGTTCGTCGCTGGCGATGGCGTGCAAGTTGTTCGGGATTGAGTGCCGCGTCTACATGGTCAAGGTTAGCTTCACGCAGAAGCCCTATCGCAAACTGCTGATGCAGACGTGGGGCGCGTCGGTTTTCCCGAGCCCGAGTGACCAGACCGAGTTCGGCCGCAAGATGCTGAAGAGCGACCCGAAATGCCCCGGCAGCCTCGGTATCGCAATCAGCGAAGCCATCGAGGACACCGTCAAACATCCCGGCACGAAGTATTCCCTTGGCAGCGTGCTCAACCACGTTTGTATGCACCAGACCGTCATCGGCCAAGAAGCCATCAAACAGATGGAACTTGCGGGTGAGGAGCCTGACGTGGTCATCGGCTGCGTCGGCGGCGGCAGCAATCTTGCCGGACTATCGTTCCCGTTCGTCCGCAAGAAAATCGTCGACAAGAAGAAGATGCGGATCGTGGCCGTTGAGCCGTCCGTGTGCGCTTCCTTGACCAAGGGCGAACTGCGTTACGATTTCGGCGACACGGCAATGATGACGCCGCTGCTCTGGATGTACACCCTCGGCCACGATTTCATTCCGCCGGAGATTCACGCAGGCGGACTGCGTTACCACGGCATGGCGCCGTTGGTCAGCCACCTGTTCAAGCTCGGACTGATAGATGCGGTGTCCTATGGCCAGACGAAGGTTTTCGAGGCGGCGATGCTGTTCGCGCAGAATGAAGGCGTGGTGCCCGCACCCGAAGCAGCGCACGCCATCCGCGCAGCAATCGATGAAGCCATCCAGGCGCGCGAGGAAGGCAAGAAACGGGTCATCCTGTTTAACCTTTCCGGCCACGGCCTGCTCGACCTGCCCTCGTACGACGCGTATCTATCGGGCAAACTGCGGGATACGTAAGACCCGCCGCGAATACATTGCCGTTGCCTAATCCAGCCCGACAGAGCGGCGGAGTTCTTTCTTTGTGGCATGGTGAGCCTTGTCGGCGAGCATCCGCTGCTTGGCGCGTCGGCTGCGCCGGCGTTTCTGACGCCGGATCTTTTCAACTCGCGCCTGTTCAGCGGCAATGAAACCCCTCTGGAGCCGTTCGATCTTGTCGAGCAAAAGCCGGCGAGCAAGGAACCGGTTGAGCGCCTGATGTCGCGTGGTCTGGCATTTGACTTGTAACCTCGTCGGTCGGTGCAGAAGCATGACGCAGGAGGCGCTCTTGTTGACCTTCTGGCCGCCGTGACCGCCCGAGCGGACAAATGTCTCCTCGATGTCGGTCTCGCGAACGCCGAGCGCGACCATGCGCTGCGTCAATTGCGTTTCTTTGTCGGGCGTAACGGGAAACGCAGTCATGCGGGCAGAGTAACGAGTACCGAACGGAAAAGCAACGGCGCGTCATCCGCTTTCCACCTTCCACCTTCTGACTCCTGTTTTCCCTCTTCTCTGTTTGCGGCTCAGCTGTGTTGTGCTAGGGTGCGTTTGTTGTGCCGACAAAAACCTCCATCAAATCGTTGTTTCGCGATGAACTGACGGCGAAACTCAACAGTCTGGACGAGCCGGCATATCGCGCCGACCAGGTCCTGCAGTGGGTGTACCAGAAACGGGCCGATTCATTCGACCAGATGACGAACCTGCCCGCGGCCTTACGCCAGAAACTGGCCGCAAGCTTCGAGTTGAATGCCGTTCACTCGCTCAGTACCCGCCATGCCACCGACACGACGGAGAAATTTCTGTTCCGGCTCCACGACAACGCATTGATTGAGACCGTGCTGATCCCATCCACGCCGGGGCTGACCAGCCAGAGCGACCGCCAGACCGTTTGCGTCTCAACACAGGTCGGTTGCGCGTTCGGCTGCAAATTCTGCGCGAGCGGTCTCCAGGGCCTGAAACGCAATCTCAACGCCGGCGAGATCGTGGACCAGGTTGTCGCCGTTTGCCGGATTACCAATCAACGAGTCGCCAATCTCGTTATCATGGGCATGGGCGAACCGTTGGCCAATTACGAAAGTCTGATGCGCGCCCTGAAGATTCTCAATGCCCCGTGGGCGCTAGGCATCGGCGCCCGCAAGATCACTGTCTCCACAGCCGGCATCGTCCCGGGCATCCGTCAACTTGCCGATGAGCCGATGCAATTCCGGTTGGCAATCTCCCTTCATGGCGCCACCGACGAAGTCCGCAACCAGATCATGCCGATCAACCGGAAATACCCGCTCGAAGAACTGCTGGCAGCGTGCGAGTACTATTGTCAAACCAAGGAGCGGATGCTGACGTTCGAGTACGTCCTCATTGACGGCGTCAACGACACGCTCGAACAGGCGCATAAACTCGGCGCGATGGCGCGCCGGCTTCATGCGAAGGTGAATCTGATTCCCTATAACCCCGTCGAAGGTCTGCCGTGGAAACGTCCTGATCGCGACCGGTGCAAGATGTTCCAGCACACCCTGAAATCGCATGGCATCGCCGCCACGTTGCGCACCGAAAAAGGCACCGACATCAACGCCGCCTGCGGCCAGTTGCGGTTGCAAACGGAACGTCGCTTGTCCGCCGATTCCACGGATTCAAATCGGTCAGTGAAATCTGTGTAATCCGTGGATGTCTTCTTTCTGTCACTTGCCCCACACCGATAACTGGTGGTCACCGCAAAAAGCCGTTGACTGCGTCCAGTGCGACGTGAATCATGTTGATGATGCCCAAAAGATACGAGTTCTTTGACCACACCGCCGATATCGGCGTCCACATCTACGGGGCGACGTTGCCGGAGTTGTTCAGCAACGCCGCGCAGGCTATGTACGAGGTGATGGGGAAACTGGCAAAAGCGGAGAGCGGAAAGCGGAGAGAAATAAAACTCGAAGCCACGACGCTCGAGGACTTACTGCATGATTGGTTGACGGAGTTGCTGTACGATTTTGCGGCGCACCAGGTTTTGTACGACCGATTGGACATCACCGAGGCGACGCCTCAGCGCGTCGTGGCCATCGTATCGGGTAGCGTGGTTGATTTTGCGCGGTCGGAACCGCGCGAAGAGATCAAGGCGGTGACTTACCACAAGCTGCGCGTCGAGCAAACCACGGACGGCAGATGGCAGGCCACCATCATTTTTGATGTGTAGCCCGGATTCTTTACGATGCGCCCAAACTGGCAACATGCCGCAAACAGCTCAACCCTCACCCTGACCCTCTCCCTTGGAAAGGGAGAGGGGAATCTCCTCTCCCCGCTAGCGGGGAGAGGATCAAGGTGAGGGGCCGTCAGAATGCGATACTTTTGTCGAACAAACAAAGGAGTGAACAATGAATAATTTCGTGTACAGGAATCCGACAGAGATTCTTTTCGGCAAAGGCATGATCGCGGAAATAGCCAAGCGCATCCCGACCGACGGACCGGTATTATTTCTTTATGGCGGCGGGTCGATCAAGCGCAATGGCGTGTACGATCAGGTCCGGGCGGCGTTGAAGGCGCACAAACTCATCGAGTTCAGCGGCATTGAGGCAAACCCGGATTATGACACCTGCATGAAAGCATTGGACGTAGTGAGGAAGGAACGTGTCCGCTTCGTGCTCGCGGTCGGCGGCGGGTCGGTGTTGGACGCCGCCAAACTCATCGCAGCGGCGGCATGTCTTAAGGGCGCAGACCCGTGGGACATTCTGCGCACCGGAGGCAGCAACGTGACCACTGCATTGCCGATCGGAACGGTGCTCACGCTTCCCGCTACCGGCTCGGAATCGAATGGGAATTCGGTTATCTCGCGGCGGACAACCTCCGAGAAACTTGGTTTCTTCTCAAATCACGTTTTCCCGGTTTTCTCGGTGCTCGACCCCGAAACCACATTCTCACTCCCGGCCAAACAGGTGCGAAACGGCATCGTGGACGCATTTGTGCATGTCGTGGAGCAGTACATGACCTACCCGGCGGCTGCGCCGTTGCAGGACCGGTTGGCGGAATCGGTGCTGCAAACGTTGATCGAAGTCGGACCACGAACGCTTTCCGCGCCACGAGACTATCAGGCGCGCGCGTCCCTGCTATGGAGCGCGACGCTGGCGTTAAACACGTTGATCGGCTGCGGCGTGCCGCAGGATTGGGCCACACACATGATCGGTCACGAGTTGACGGCGTTCTACGGATTGGATCACGCCGAGACGCTGGCGATTGTGATATCCGGCGTCTGGACGCGTCAGCTCAGCCGCAAACGGGAAAAACTGATACAGTACGGGCGCCGCATCTGGAACGTGGACACAGCCGAGATGGCCATCGCAAAGACCGAGGAGTTTTTTCATTCCATCAAGATGCCCACGCGCCTAAGCGATTATGGCATCGCGGCGGACGAAGCGGCGGACAAGGTGCGTGCGCGGTTTATCGAACGCGGGACAACGCTCGGCGAACACAACGACATCACGCCCGACGCGGTGGCAGAGATCCTGCGTTTGCGCGCCTGACGATTGTGGGGCGTTGCCCAAATGCTGCTTTCTGTTGTAGCCGCGCTTCTGCGAAGCGCGGGTTGTTCATTCCCAGAATGAATTCGGCGTTTCATTCACCCCGCTCAGGAGCGGGGCTGGGAAACGCCGCTACACCAAAAACGCCCAAATCTTGACTTGGGTACATGTCCGAATGCTTGACTTTCGCTGCAATTCCCCTTAAATGTCCATAGTTGTCCATTGTATGGGAGAGATAGGCAGTCCAAGAGAAGAATGCAACTTACTGTCCAAAACGTTGCCGAGCTGCTTAAAGTGTCGGAGAAGACCGTTTATCGGTGGATCAATGAACGGAGCTTGCCCGGCTATCGCATTAGCGGGCAGTACCGGTTCAATCGGGCTGAACTGCTGGAGTGGGCGACCTCCCGCAGAATCCATGTCTCGCCCGAGATTTTCCAAGAGCCCGAAAGCAGTTCAACCCCTCTTCCCGGTTTGGTGGAGGCGCTGCAAGCTGGCGGCATCTTTTATCGGTTGGCAGGCTCGGACAAAGAGTCGGCGCTCCGGAGCGTGGCGGAACACATGCGATTGCCGGAAGAAGTTGATCGCGAGTTCCTGCTCCGTGTGCTTTTGGCTCGCGAAGCGCTGGCTTCCACCGGCATTGGTGACGGCATCGCAATCCCACACGTTCGCAGCCCGATTGTGCTTAATGTGACACGTCCGATGATCAGCCTCTGTTTCTTGGAGAAGCCGGTCGAGTTTGACGCAATGGACGGCAAGCCTGTCCACGCATTATTCTCAGTGATCAGCCCAACAGTTCGCGCCCACCTCCATCTTCTATCGAGGCTGGCCTTTGGAATACGCGACACAGGTTTCAGAGAAGCGGTGGCGCGACAGGCTTCGCGCGACGAGATTCTCAACGAGGCCCGCCGCATGGAAGCGAATCTGGCGGAGAAGGTGGTTTAGTAGATGTTTCTTCTTCTGCTTGCGTTGGCAATGCTTGTGGTAAGCGGGCTGGCAGCCCTCTGGCGACCGCGTCTGGGCGTGTGCGGAATCGTCGCGGCGTGCGCGATCGGATTGATCCCTTCGGTGCGCGTATTGCTCGGCGGCGCGACAGAATCTCTGAGACTGGCATGGAACGTTCCGTACGGGGCGTTTTTCGTGGAAGTTGACGCGCTATCAGCCTTCTTCCTGATTCCGATCTTTGGACTTTCGGCGCTCACCGCGATCTACGGAGACGAATACCTGGCGGCGTGGCGCGGAAAGAAATCGCTCGGCACTTCCTGGTTCTTCTTTAGTCTGCTTGTCGCAAGTATGGTGTTGGTCGTGATCGCGCGCAACGCCGTGCTGTTTCTTGTGGCGTGGGAATTGATGGCGCTGACTTCGTTCTTCCTGGTCACGTTCGAGGATGAGAAGGAAAGCGTGCGCAAGGCAGGCTGGACGTATCTGGTGGCGTCGCATCTCGGCACGGCGTTCTTGCTGGCAATGTTCGTGTTGCTTGGTCGTGAGGCCGGCTCGTTTGACTTCGATCGGTTTGCCCCTTCCGCCGCTGGTGTTCTGTTTCTTTTGGCTGTCATCGGCTTCGGCACGAAGGCAGGCTTTATGCCGTTTCATGTCTGGTTGCCCGAAGCGCACCCGGCGGCGCCCAGTCACGTGTCAGCACTGATGTCGGGCGTGATGATCAAGATGGGCATTTACGGATTGCTTCGCACTCTAACCTTTCTGGGCGCGCCACCACTCTGGTGGGGCTGGTTACTGATAGGTATTGGGTTAAGCTCCGGCGTGCTGGGCGTGCTATTTGCGCTGGCACAACATGATCTCAAGAGGCTGCTCGCGTATCACAGCGTCGAGAACATCGGCATCATCGCGCTCGGGTTGGGGGTTGGGTTGTTGGGCATCAGTTCTGGATCAACGGCGCTGACGGTTCTTGGCTTTGCCGGAGCATTGTTGCACGTGATCAATCATGCGCTGTTCAAGGGACTGCTATTCCTGGGCGCCGGTGCGGTCGCGCACGCAACCGGCACGCGCGAACTCGAACATCTTGGCGGGCTGTTGAAACGGATGCCATTGACCGCGGCGACGTTTCTGATCGGCGCTGTGGCCATCTCCGGGCTGCCGCCGTTGAACGGATTTGTAAGCGAATTTCTTATTTACCTCGGCGCATACCGTGGCGCGATGGGGTTCGATGTCCACGCGGTTGGGCCCGGGTTGGCCGTCATCGTTGGGCTCGCGCTCATCGGCGGGCTGGCGGTGGCTTGTTTCACAAAGGCATTCGGCATTGCGTTTCTCGGCGAACCGCGCAGCGATCATACCAGGCACGCGCACGAACCGGGCTGGGCGATGCGCGGGCCGATGTTGGCGCTGGCGCTGGGGTGCGGACTGATCGGGTTGCTGGCACCGGTCGTAGTTGGCGTTCTTGCCCCTACCCTGGTTAACGTGACAAAGCTTTCACCGGACGCGGTGCATGACGGACTCGCCGTTGCCGTGAATCCGTTATGGTTTGTCACTGGCGCGGGAATTGGATTGATTGCGTTGATCGGCGCGCTGGCGTGGTTGCGGCGCAGGCTACTGGCGAAGCGCAGCGTGCAGACGGCAGTGACGTGGGACTGCGGTTACGCGCAGCCGTCGGCCCGGATGCAATACACCGCCTCGTCGTTCGCCCAGCCGCTCACCGAGCTTTTTGCGCCGGTGTTGCGGACGCGCCGCAATTTAACGCAGCCAACGAAAATCTTCCCGCACTCGTCGTCTCTGGCAACGGAAACACCCGACGTTGCCGACGAGATGGTGTACCGACCGGTTTTTGCCGGCATTGACGGCGTGCTGGCGCGCCTGCGCTGGTTGCAGCACGGCAACGTGCATTTGTACGTTTTGTACATCGCGTTGACGCTGCTTGTGTTGCTGGTTTGGAAGCTGGGCTGAGCAATGAATCCTGCACCCTTTATCCAACCGTTGCTGGCACTGCTCCGAGCGGGGCTGGCTTTGGCGCTGTCTCCGCTATTGCTCGGCGTGATTAACCGAACAAAGGCGTCGTTCGCCGGTCGCAACGGCCAACCTTTATTGCAATCGTACTACGATCTTTGGAAGTTGCTCCACAAAGGCGCGGTATACAGCCGCACAACAACGTGGGTCTTTCGCGCCGGACCAATCATCGGATTGGCTGCGGTATTGGCGGCAACGACACTCGTGCCGCTTGGCGGACTGCCGTCAACGGTTAGCTTCTCGGGAGACCTGGTGTTGTTCGCCTATCTGTTGGGGTTGACGCGCTTTTTCACGGTGATAGCCGCGCTCGACACGGGATCAAGTTTTGAAGGCATGGGAGCAAGCCGCGAGGTAACGTTCTCCGCGTTGGCGGAGCCGGCGTTGCTTCTGGGACTGGCAGCGTTGGCCCGTCAAAGCGGCAGTTTATCGCTTTCATCGATCTATTCATCACTCTCGTTTGATGCCTGGCTGGAGGTCGGTCCGATGTTGGCGCTGGTTGTCGCGGCGTTGATGGTTGTGCTGCTGGCCGAGAACGCGCGAATTCCCGTGGACGATCCGAACACGCACCTTGAGTTGACGATGATTCACGAGGTCATGGTGCTAGATCATAGCGGACCAGATCTCGCATTCATTCTGTACAATGCGGCCCTGAAACTCTGGGTGTTAAGCGCGTTGCTGGCCGGGCTGATCATTCCGATCCGAAGCGGCAATCCGTGGTTGGACGGCGGTGCGTGTCTGCTCGGGATGCTCGTAATCGCAATCATCATCGGAATCATTGAATCGTCAATGGCACGGTTGCGGTTGCTACGTGTGCCACAGTTGTTGGTGGGCGCCAGCGCGCTGGCGGTGGTCGCATTAATCTTGAGTCTGAGGTGAGATGATTAACACCGATATCATTCTGTTTCTGCTGGTGCTGACCAACCTGCGGCTGCTCGGGGCGGGCCGACTTGGAGCGAGCGTCCGCACCGTGGCGGTGCAAGGGGTATTGCTCGGAGCGCTGGCTCTACTGACACACCATGACCATCTGACAGTAGCGGTGTTACTGGTGGCGCTGAGCGGCATGGTGCTGAAAGGCGTGGTCTTTCCGTGGCTGCTATTTCGGGCGTTGCGGGAGGCCGAGGTTGAGCGTGAGGTCGAACCGTTTGTTGGACCAATCATGTCCCTGCTGGCGGGCGTAGCCGCTCTGGGCGCGTCGTTGTGGTTGGCGCGTCGCTTGCCACTGCCTGAGTCGCCAAACGCCTCTTTGCTTGTGGCTGTGGCGTTGTTCTCGATTCTGGTCGGTCTGTTCCTGATCGTCACGCGCAAGAAAGCGATCAGTCAGGTGCTCGGATTTCTTGTGATGGAAAACGGGATTTACGCGTTCGGCGTCGGACTCGTCCTGGAATCGCCGTTGCTGGTCGAGCTGGGCGTGTTACTGGACGTGTTTGTGGCGGTGTTCGTCATGGGGATCATAATTTTTCAAATCAGCCGCGAGTTCGATCACATCGACACGCATGAGCTTTCCAAGCTGAGAGACTGAGTATGATTGTGTTACTTTTAATCCTCGTTCCAGCGCTGGCAGGCGGTATCGCGTTTTTTATCCGTGCCGACAACACGCGCCGCGCTCTTCTGGTGGCGACGGCAGGCGCGCATGCGGGATTAACCATTGCGGCGTGGTTCTGGAAACCCGCGCCGGCGCTGGGCGGCTGGCTGGCGCTTGATGGGTTGGGATTGTTGTTTTTGAGCATCACCAGCGCGCTTTTCCTGCCGGTATCGGTGTACGCGGTCAGCTACCTCAGGCGCGAACGCCATGGGGGAATCAAGGACATCGAAGAAAGTCTTCTGTTCGATAATGCACCCGAGGCCACATTCACGGCCTGTTTGCTCTTATTCCTGACAGCGATGACACTGGTTACGCTAAGCCAGCATGTCGGTTTGTTGTGGGTGGCGGTCGAGGCGACCACGTTGGCCAGTGCGCCGCTGATTTATTTTCATCGTCACCATCGTTCCCTGGAAGCGACATGGAAATATTTGCTGATCTGCTCCGTGGGAATCGCGCTGGCGTTGTTGGGCAACTTCTTTCTGGCAGTGGCAGCTTCGAAGTCGGGTGGCGAACAAATCCCGATGGTCTTTGGCGATCTGATAACGCACGCGGCGCAATTGCATATCCCGTGGTTGAAGGCGGCATTCCTGCTCATTCTCGTGGGCTACGGCACGAAGATGGGACTCGCTCCACTGCATACGTGGTTACCGGACGCGCACAGCGAATCGCCCTCAGTTATCTCGGCGCTGCTGTCTGGCGCGTTGCTGAACTGCGCTTTTCTGGGAATCATCCGCACACAGCAGGTTTGCACAGCAGCCGGCCTCGGCGATTTCACCCGGGAATTGCTCGTCGGGTTCGGACTGGTGTCAATGGCCGTGGCAGCGGTGTTCATTGTCGGGCAAAGCGATTTCAAACGGATGCTCGCCTACTCCAGTGTCGAACATGTGGGAATCCTCTCGCTGGGTATTGGACTGGGCGGCGTGGGCGTGTTCGGCGCGCTGTTGCATGCAGTCAACCACTCGTTGACAAAAGCAATGCTGTTCCTGGTGGCGGGTAATATCCTCGGCGCGTACCATACCAAATCGACAACCGAAGTTCGGGGCGTATTGCGCGTGCTACCGGTGTCGGGCGTGTTGTGGGTCGCCGGTCTGTTTGCAATTACGGGTTCACCACCGTTCGGACCGTTCCTCAGCGAGTTCATTATTCTGAAAGCATCGCTCGACCAGGGCCGAACCGTGGTAGCCATCATTTATCTGGCGCTGTTGGCGGTGATCTTCATCGGTATGGTGACAATCGCGTTGCGCATGGCACAGGGCGCGGCGACCAAGGAACCCCAACGAGAGCCTCTGATTGCTGTTTTGCCGCCAATGTTACTCGGGGTCGGCGTGTTGGTCCTGGGTATTTATATTCCACCCGTAATCAGTGAGTTGCTTCACCAAACCGCGCGCGCGCTGGGAGGTCTATGATCGCCGCGCATAACGGAGAGAAGCTGGATCGACAGCAGATTCCTGTCTATTCGATCACGGAGTTTCGCCAGGCCGTGCTTGAACGCACGAGCAACGGCGCGCGGCTCGCCGCCCTGTTTGGTCTCCCGAGCGGAAATGATTCGCTGCGGTTGATCGCGGTATTGACCAATGGAGGCACGGGCACGTTCCCGGTCCTAAGCACCGAGGTTCGGCACAGTTATCCGTCGTTAACGCCTGATTGCCCGCAGGCGCACCGGTTCGAGCGCGAGATCGCCGAACAGTGGCGGGTGATTCCGCAGAACCATCCCTGGCTAAAGCCGATTCGCTCTGGTGGCGTGGCAAATTTCTTCAGAGTTGAAGGCGAAGAGATCCATGAAGTGGCGGTTGGGCCGGTCCATGCGGGCATCATCGAGCCCGGGCATTTCCGGTTTCAGTGTCACGGCGAACACGTGTTTCATCTTGAGATCTCTCTTGGGTTCCAACATCGCGGCATCGAACGGGCGTTAGTAAGCGGACCCAACAAACGGACCATTCATTATATGGAAACGCTGGCGGGTGACACGACGATTGGCCACGCGATAGCGTATTGCCAGGCAGTAGAATCGCTGGCGGGTTGCCGCGTCCCTGCCCGGGCACAGGCGTTGCGGGGCGTCGCGCTGGAACTGGAACGGCTTGCCAATCATACCGGCGATCTGGGCGCGCTGGCTGGCGACATCGGTTACCTGCCGACAGCCTCATTCTGTGGTCGTATTCGTGGCGATTTTCTCAACATGACCGCCCTGCTCTGCGGCAACCGGTTCGGACGCGGGCTAGTGCGGCCCGGTGGCGTCGCTTTCGATATGGATGATGCGCGCACAGGACAATTGTTGGAACGACTTGACCAAGCCGTCCACGATGTGACCGTGGCGGCGAATTTGCTATGGAACACGTCCTCGGTGCGCAGCCGCTTCGAAAACACAGGCGCGGTCTCGTCGCAAACCTGCCGCGACCTTGGTTTGGTGGGCGTTGCGGCGCGCGCCTGCGGAATTGAGCGCGACGTGCGGCAGGAATTCCCTGTAGGCATCTATCAGTTTTTCCAGATTCCGGTTTCTACTTATCCATCTGGCGATGTGTTTGCCCGCGCATACGTCCGCTGGCTGGAGATTCAACGGTCCGCGGCGTTTATTAGTGAACAACTTAAATCGTTGCCTGCCGGGCCGAGCCGCGCGCCGATCGGGCCACTTGCCCAAAACGCAATGGTCGCGTCGCTGGTCGAAGGCTGGCGCGGAGAAATCTGTCACGTCGTATTGACCAATGAACGCGGACAATTCGAGCGCTACAAGATCATCGATCCGTCGTTTCACAACTGGATGGGTTTGGCGATGGCGATGCGGGACCAGCAAATCTCGGATTTTCCGCTTTGTAACAAGAGTTTCAACCTGTCCTATTGTGGACATGATTTGTGAGGTAATGGATTCATGTTTCGAAACGTACTAGCGTGTCTCCAACAGGGACACCGGACAATCGGGTTCCCGCGATCCGTGCCGGTAATGCCGGATCGGTATCGCGGTCGGCCGGTTGTTGACCGCGCAAAATGTCCGGCTGGCTGCCGCGATTGCGCCAAGGTTTGTCCGACCGATGCGATTGCCATTGACGAAAAAGGCCTACGCCTCGATCTGGGACGGTGTCTGTTTTGCGCCGATTGCGTAGATGCCTGCCCGGACAAGGCGATCCATTACACGCAAGAGTTCCGACTCGCCACAGACCGACGCGAGGACTTGATCATGACGGACAACGCGCTGCAACTGGCGCGCGCACTTGTTGATAAAGCCCGGCGCTTGTTCGGCCATTCGCTGAAACTGCGACAGGTCAGCGCGGGTGGCTGCAACGGATGCGAATCCGATGTGAACGTGCTGAACACTGTGGTTTACGATCTGGGAAGATTCGGCATCCAGTTTGTAGCGTCGCCCCGGCACGCAGACGGGTTGCTCATTACCGGACCAGTCACCGAAAACATGAAACTGGCGCTCCAGAAAACGTACGAAGCCGTACCGGCACCAAAGATTGTTATCGCGGTCGGCGCTTGCGCGATTGCCGGCGGGCCGTACATCGACCATCCGGAAGTCCATAACGGCGCGGCAAGCGTGGTGCCGGTTGATCTGTACATTCCCGGTTGTCCGCCGCATCCGCTGACCATTCTGGATGGGTTACTGCGATTGTTGGGACGACTGGAAAGTACAAGCTAATATGAACGGCTGGGTTGAGACTAAAGCGGTGCTGATTTTTGCGCTGACGTATGCGCTGATCAGCGGGCGACGGCTGAAGATTCTGCCGTTGAACCGGCCAGCGGCGGCGTTACTCGGGGCTGTGCTCATGGTTGTCATGGGCGTGATGACGCCGCAACAGGCCTATCATGCGGTGGACTACGACACGCTGGTGCTGCTGCTTGGGATGATGTTGATCTCGGCGTATCTATTCCTTGCCGGTTTCTTTGAATGGGCGGCGGACGAGGTGTTGAAATTCGCCAAGACACCGCACCGCTTGTTGCTTTACCTGATCCTCACCTCGGGCGTGTTATCCGCGTTGCTGGTGAACGACATGGTCTGCCTGATGCTCACACCTCTTGTCGTTGCCATGATTGTGCGTGGGCGGCTGCCGCTGTTTCCGTATCTGATGGCGCTAGCTACGAGCGCGAATATCGGCAGCGTGGCAACGCTGGTCGGCAATCCGCAAAACATGATCATCGGAAACATGTCGCATATTCCATTCCTGCGTTTCTCGGCGGCGCTCCTGCCGGTGGCGGCCATCGGGCTGGCGATTAATTATGTCGTGCTTCGATTTGGATTCCGCAAGGCGCTGGCAGCGGCGCGGATTGAAGTCGGTCGCCCCGACAGCGCTGTCGGGGTTCCTGCGCTTGATAAGAAGTTGCTGGGTTTGGTCACCGCGGTATTGGCGCTGGTGTTTGTGGGATTTTGTCTGGAACGATGGACAATGCTGCCGCTGGCGTGGACGGCGCTGGCGGGTGCGGCACTGGTGATGGTGCTGGCGCGGCGCGACACGCATCAGGCCTTGAAGTTGGTGGATTGGCATCTGCTGATGTTCTTCGCAGCCTTGTTCGTGGTTGTGGAGGGGCTTAACAAGACGGGATTGCCCGACCAGGTTTATCAGGGCCTGCGCCACGTGTTCGGCGTCAGCGCAACGGCCCAGGCGTGGAACCTGACGTGGTTCTCCGTGGCGGGCTCGAACATTTTCTCGAACGTCCCGTTCGTACTTGTCGCAGGTAAATGGATCGCCAACTTCGCGCAGCCGGAGTTGATGTGGAAGGTGCTGGCGTTGGCGACGACGTTTGCCGGTAATCTCACAATCCTCGGTTCAGTGGCGAACATTATCGTTGTAGAATCCGCACGCGGCCACGTTGAGGTGGGTTTCTGGGACTACGCAAAATATGGCATCCCGATAACGATTCTATCGACCGTAGTCGGCGTTGCCATACTCCTGATGATTGCGTAGCGCGTAGTAAGATTGCGGGCGTTTTTAGCCTGGATATTTCACACCTGCCAGAAGGCGGTCGTGGAATATCCACCTTCGTGAGTGCCGCGCTTAGGGGCGTGGCACTCACGGGGCCGACGCACTCCGTGTCGGGGCTACCCCGACAATTCGACAGCTTCCGCTGAATTGTCAGCCCTGCGGGCGCATATTCCACACGGGTGTGTGGAATATGCGGGTTGGTTGACATTCTCCGCAGCGCCGTTACAATCGGCCTCCCTTGCACATGGCACCTGACAACCATCATCAGCAACTGAAAGATTTGCTCGCCCGCGGCGAATGGGACGCGGCGCAGACGCTGTGGCTGGAGTTGGCCGAAAAACTCGCCGACCAGCCCGAGTTCCTCTTGCTGCTGGTCAACGAGTTTGCCGTGGCGGGTCAGGCGGCCACCGCAGCGGAACTGGCGTCGTTGATCGCTCCGAATCTGAAAACGGCTGGCAAACCGCGGGAGTGGCTGTTCGCGCTGAAACTTCAGGCGCCTGTGAAACCGATGGACAAACCGCTCCGTGCCGAGTTCATCGAAGCTTATCAGAAGGTTTGCGAAGGCGACCCGCGCCTGCGCATCATTCTTTCGGTGGCTGGTCTGGATGAACCACGCACACCGCTGACCAACGCTCTCCGGCGCGTGGATACGTTGCTGGCGCTGAACGTGGGCGCGTTCTGTCATACGAGAAGCTGGGGGTTTGGCCGCGTGAAAGCTTTCGACGAGATGTTGGGCCGGCTAATCGTCTCGTTCCCGCACAACCCCGAGCATGCGCTTCAACTGGCGTATGCCGCCGACAACCTCGCGCCAATCAGCACCGACCACATCGAGGTTCGGAAACTGACGGATTTGGACGCCCTCAAACAACTCGGAGCCGCCGATCCACTGGCGCTGTTGCGCGTGGTGTTGCTCAGTCATAACCGCGCCGCGACCGCTGACCAGATCGAAAGCACGCTCAGTGGCTCGGTGATTCCCGCCGATAAGTGGAAAAGGTGGTGGGAGAGTGCCCGTAAGTTGCTGAAGAAGAACCCGCACTTCGATTTTCCCGCGAAAAAGAACGACCCAATTATCTTCCGCACCGCGCCCGTGTCACAGCAAGACGAACTTTTGGCAGCGTTGCGTGATGCGCGAGGTTTGTCCCAGAAAATCGCTGCGACGCGGCAACTGTTGAAACTCGTAGACGAAATCGAGAATCCCGATCTCCTGCTCCAGGAATTCGAAGATGGCCTGCTCGAATCCATCAAGACCACCAGAACAGGCCCGCCCAGTGACCGCCTCGAGGCCGCGGTGTTGCTTGAGGAATTACAGGCCCACCAGACCGCGCCGGGCGAAACAACCGGCGCGCTGGTCACGGAACTTCTCGCCGCAGTCACGGATCTACCTGCGACGTTGGACGAACTCAGCGCCGCATCGCTGAAACGTGCGGTGGTCGTGCTCAAGATATCGCAGCCGCAGCGGCTCACCGAAGTGTTCAATCGATTGCCCGCGCGAGCGCTCGTGGAGATTGCCGACCTGCTCGCCGTCGAAGGCGCGCGCGTCGAACAGCGTGTCCGCAACTATACAGCCAGCGCTGAACTGCTTTACTGGCTCTGCGAGATGATCATGACTGGCAAGACCGCGACAACTTTGCCGTGGTTGGAAACGTTGCCGCGACCTGCCGTGCTGCTCGCGGTGTTGGAGGCCGTCGGCGCCAGCGGCAAATCGGCCAAACGCCTCCATAAACTGCTGCTCGACGATGAAACACTGGTTACCGAACTGCTCGTCGGGGCCGACATCGACACTGTGCGCAACGTGGCGCGGCGGATTCTTGGCAGTGCGGCGTTCGAAGAACTCGATCGCCGCTCGCTCATGGCGCGGATTGTGAAGGAGTACGCGTTCGTCCAAGATCTGCTGGCGACCAAGTCCGTACAGGAACAACCGTTGATCGTTTCGTGGGCCAGTTATCACAGGCGCCAAGCCGAACTCGACGACATTGCCCAGAAGAAGATCCCGCAGATCAGCAAGGAGATTGCGTTGGCGCGCAGCTACGGCGACCTCAGCGAGAACTTTGAGTACAGGGCCGCCAAAGATATGCAGAAGCTTTTTCTGCGCCGCCACGCTGAACTGGAGGTTCTCCTGGCGCGCGCCCAGGCAAAGGATTTCGCCGACGCCAAGACCGATGCCGTCAGCATTGGCACCAGTGTCACTGTTACCGACATGGCGGTTAGCCAGCAACATACCCATCACATCCTCGGCGCATGGGACAGCGATCCCGCTCGCGGCATCATCAGCTACCCCGCGACTTTAGCCCAAGCACTGCTTAACAAGAAGATTGGCGACATCGTAGAAGCAGCCGGTGAAAGCGGCCCACAAAAGCTGCGCATCGACCGCATCGAAAACGTGCCGGCGGAAATTTTGGGGGCGCTGTAGCCTTTGATTGCCAATACGAGAATGGGGGGTGAAAATGCCCTCTCTCCGGCCAGTCACGATAAAAACCAGTAGCATGGTTGATGGCTGAGGGCTACACTGAGGGCAATAGTGCGCGATTAAGTTCGAGGTGATTTGCAATGCCGACAGAAGCAGATGCAAGAATTGTCATCGACCGCTTGCTCCGAGAAGCAGGTTGGGATGTCGAGAACAAGGCAGTGGTCTCAACAGAAGAGGCGGCAGCCGATGGGCGGGCGGATTACCTCCTGAAGAATTCACGAACTCAACCTCTTGCAGTCATCGAGGCGAAGAGATTCTCAACTGACCCATACTCCGCTAAGGAGCGATCGAAGGAGTATGCACAGAGCCTCCCAGCGCATTTCGTTCTGCTGAGTAACGGACGCGAGCACTACTTTTGGGACTATGCCGATGGCGGCGACGCCCGGCCGATCTTGGGATTCCCTTCGCCGTCTGATTTGGAGAGAAGAGCGAACCTCAAGCAACATCGGACGGGGGATCTCGCGACAACGCTTCGAGCCATCCCACTTCCAACGCGGTTTCGGTTCAAAGGCGAGGAGGTGGATGTCCGTTCTTATCAATCGCGATGTTTGAAGACCGCTGATGACACTTTGCTCGCCGGTCGCCGCCGCATGCTATTCGAGATGGCCACCGGCACCGGTAAGACGCTCACCATCGCTATGCTGATGAAACGATGGTTTCAAGCGGCTGCCATTTCGCGCGTGCTCTTTCTGGCCGACCGTATCGAATTGGCAAAGCAAGCCAAGGAAACCTTTGACGATTACCTGCGCGATTATCCCTGCACCCTGCTGTATGGCGGCAAACGCAGTCTGGAAGGCCAGATCGTTGTCGGCACGCTCGACACCATCGCGGGGCAACTCGGCCCCGGTGGCTTCGGCCACGCCTATTTCGACCTCGTCGTCACCGACGAATGCCACCGTTCCATTTACAATACACACCGGGCAACCCTCGCGCACTTCGACGCCATTCATATCGGCCTGACCGCCACGCCAAACCCTGGCGAACTCCATTGGATCAGCGAACACGAACGCCAGCTTGTCCGCAGCACCTACATGTTCTTCGACTGCTGGAACAGCGCCAGTCAGGAAGGTGAGCCAACGTACCGCTACGATCTTCAGCAAGGCATCCGTGAGAAGTTCCTGGCCGACTACAAAATCTACGCCGCCGAATCACGGCTGACGTTCGAGGGCACCATTTGGGAAGACGACGAAATCAATTTCGCCGACTGGGGTCGCAAGGCTGAATCCGAAGACCGCCTCAAACTTATCATCGAAGAATACTTTCGCGTCGAAGAAGAGCGCCCGCAACCGCACCCTCGTAAGACCATTGTCTTCGCCGTCAGTGAGCGGCAAGCCACCATCATTGAGCGGTTGTTCAACAGGCTGCTACCCGATTCCGCCTGCCTGCGCATCGCGACGCAAACGAACCGCTCGCCGAGCGAAGTCCGCCAGAGTTTCGCGCAGAAAATCACCTGCTACTCCAACAACGGCAATCCCAAACCAATCATCGACCGCTTCAAATTCGACCCGTTGCCGGTCGTCGCGGTCTCTGTGGACATGCTGGATACCGGCTACGATCACAAGGAAGTCGAAAACCTCGTGATGCTGCGCCCGACCACTTCGGCCATCAAGTACGCCCAGATGCGCGGACGCGGCAGCCGGCTCTGTCCCCGCATCGGCAAAACGGACTTTCTGATTTACGACTTCGTCAACAACCACGCCAACTTCAACGATCCCGGCGCGCAGTATCACCGTCCGAAGGAAGTCGGCAAACGACCGGGGCCGCGTCAACCCGGCGAACCTGAACCCGGCCCGACACCCGAGTCTGAACCGCCTCCGCCACCGCCACGGCCCAGCGATTTCAAGCTCATCAAGGAAGGCTCTCTGGAAGACGAAATCCGCAGGCGCGAGACGATCATCGTCGGCCCGGAAGGCATGGCGATTGACCGCAAGACTTATCAAGACCGCTGGCTGGAGAAGATGCGAGAAATGCGGGAGACCGATCCTGTCGTGCGCAAGGTTCTCGCGGGCGATGAAATCACGGAGCAGGAATGGGAGGAACTGGCCACCAAACTCAACGCGCCTGAGTGGTGGTTCGACGAAGGCGCGCTACGCAAAGCCTTCGACCAGCCCACCGGATCACTCACCGACTTCATCCGCGCCGCACTGGGCATGTACGAGTTTCCAACCCGCGAACAGCGCATCGAAACCGCCTTCAACACTTGGGTCGCCGAGCACTCCAGCAGCATCAATCCCGACCAAGCCAAGATGCTCCACCTGCTGCGCAATGTTGTCCTCGCCGCCGCAAAGGAAACGAAATACGAAACCCTCGATCCAGCCATCTTCAGCCGTCCGCCCTTCACCTTCCTTGGCGGACGCGCCAAAGTCGAAGGCATGTTCGGTCGCGACCGCCTCGGTGCCATCATGGAAGAACTCCGCCAACTCATAGCTGCCGTTTGATTTCATGGACAATGTCTCGCTCCAATCGCTGTTGAAACGCCTGTGCAAGGTGATGTGGAACGCCAACATCACGAACCCCATCACCTATGTCACGCAGATTTCCTTCCTCTTGTTCCTCAAGATGCTGGAAGAAATGGACGCCGAGCAATCCGCTACCAACGGCAAACACAACCCCATATTCACCAAGGTCAAGATCGATGGCGAGCCGGTGGACTTTGCCAAACTTCGCTGGAGCGTCCTCACCTCCGACCCCGACAACGACCGGATGCTGCGAACGCTCCGCGACTTGTTGCCGAAACTGGCGCTACATCCCAGCCTCTCGACCGCCGCGCAGGCCCTGTTTCTCGATTCGGCCATTGTCATCCCGGACGGTGCGACCTTGCGCCAAGCCGTGGACATCATTGCGCCTGTTCATTTCCTCAGCGAAGACGCCGACGTGAAGGGCGATCTGTTTGAGATTCTCGTCAACGATCTCGGCAGCCAGAAGAAGGCCGCCCAGTTCCGCACACCGCGCCACCTGATTCGCGTCATTGTCGAAATGGTAAACCCGGAAATCGGCAAGAACGTTTGCGATTCCGCCTGCGGCACCGGCGGCTTCCTCATCGCCGCCTACGAACACATCCTCCTCGCCAACACCAGCCCCGAGTTTATCCGGGAAGTACCGGGCCCCTACGGTCTGCCCGTCAAACGCGGCTTGGGCGACCGGCTGAAACCCTCGCAGATGAAGTTTCTCCAATCCGGCACGCTCCACGGTTTCGAGGGTGACAAGGACATCATTCGCATGACCGCCATGAACGCCGTCCTCCACGGCTTCGACCACTCACCCATTGTTCGCCGTGACTCCATCTGCGGCAGCGAAGACAAATGGGATGAAGTTCAATTCGATTCCATCCTCGAAAATCCGCCGTTTTCCGGCCAGCGCGGCGACGCCAAACGCTCCTTGCGCGTAGAGAAAGGCGACAAATACGTCCTGTTCCTCGCCGGTGCACTGCGCAGCCTCCGGCAGGGCGGACGCGCCGGTATCATCTTCCCCAACGGCATCCTCTCTGGTGACACCGGCTCGCATATCGAAGTGAAGAAACGGCTGCTCCACGAATTCGACCTCCAAGCCGTCGTCACGCTGCCCAAAGGCATGTTCGAGCCGTACACGCCCAACCCGACCTGCTTTCTCATCTTCCAGAAGACCGGCCAGCCCACGAAAGAAGTCTGGTTCTACCGGGTCGAAGGCGACGGCTCATCGTTGAAGAAAGCCCGCAAGTTCGGCCAGCAATTCCGCAACGATTTCCCGGACCTGCTGGAAAAATGGCCGACCCGCACCGTCGAGGATGGCCGCGCCTGGCTTGTACCGGCCGAGAAGATCATTGCCAACGGCTACAACATGACCCTCTCCAGTCTCGGCCTCGTCGAGCCGGAGAAGACGGAGCACGACGAACCGGACGAAATCCTCGCTTCCGTCGCCGAGAAAGAACGCAATATTCTGGCGATCATCGAGGAGATGCACGAGTTGGTGACCGAAGATGCGACTACTCCTTGACGAAATCCCTACCGGCTGGGAACTGCGCAATCTCGGCGGAGTGGATGGACTCGCACCTGCTTGTGAGTTCCTCGATCACATGCGCGTCCCAGTCAACTCAACCGAACGGGCCAAGAGACATGGACCATATCCGTACTATGGGGCAAACGGCCTGCAAGGACAGATTGATAACTTCCTCTTCGACGAGCCGCTTGTTTTGCTCGCAGAAGATGGCGGCTTCTTCTTCGACGGTGAGCGACCAGTATCATATCGCGTGGATGGCAAATGCTGGGTGAATAACCACGCGCATGTGCTCCGTGCGCTTCCTGATGTTGACCGTGACTGGCTTCATTGGGTGATCGCATTTCAAGACCTCACGCATCTCATCCCGGAGCCAATTCGGCCAAAGTTGAACCAATCAAATGCGAAGAGGATTCGTGTCCCCGTACCGCCGTTGGCGGAGCAGCGGCGGCTGGTGGGGCGGATTGAGGCGCTGACGGGTCGCCTCGCCCAGGCCCGCCAAGCCCGCCGAGCCGCCCTCACCGAGGCGGAAGCCATGCTCGAATCAGCCATCAAGTCAGCCTTTCACGCAGTCGAATCGGATGACGATTCCGCAGACCTCCCCTTTGACGAGGCCATCGTCCGGCTGCAATCACGCGGTGGCAAACTCCGTACGTCCGAATATAAAGAGGAGGGCCGCTTGCCAATCGTGGATCAAGGACAGAAACTGATCTGCGGTTACACGAACGAGACCGAACGACACTTTCAAGGCCCTCTGCCTGTTGTCATCTTCGGCGATCACACGCGCAACGTGAAGTTTGTAGATTTCGACTTCGCAGTCGGCGCAGACGGAGTTGTTCTAATGCGGTCCTGCGAGCGCATCGAGCCGAAGTTCCTGTACTACTGGCTATGCAGCCGAGAGCTCCACCAACTCGGCTACAGCCGGCATTTCAAACTTCTTCACGAGGAGACAATCCGGTTTCCGAATGACCAAGCCGCACAGGAAGGCATCACCGATAAGCTGGACGCGTTGGCAGCCAAGTTGGACGAGTTGCGTCGGTTGCAGCAGGAGGTGCAAGCAGAGTTGGCCGCGTTCACCCCCGCCCTGCTGGCCAAGGCGTTTCGGGGGGAACTATGACCGAGAGTCTGCGAGCCCTAGCTGACAGAGTTGGAGCGGATCTGCAGACGTTGGAAGACCGTATAAGGGTTGAGGGTGAGCGACGACTGAAGATACGCTTCCCGCGCGGCTTTCTGAGGAAGGCCGAATGCTTCCGAGCACAGTATTGGTTCATCCGTGATGAAAATCTCAGAAGGAACATTGCCTATACGCTCATCCTCAGCGATGTGTACCGATGGATTCTTAATCGCACCGACTTATGGGGCACAGCCCGCGAGATGATTATCAAGGAGGGTGTTTGTCTGATCGGCGCGCTCTGCGAGAGCATTACGAAAGACGCTGCAAAGGACATCTGTAGCGAGAAAGCCGGACTCAAGCGGCGAACCGCAGCGATGACTCAGCAGGGGATGATTTCCTCTGAGGAGAAGAAGGCAGTGGATGACCTCTGGGACTGGCGCAATCGTCAGCACCTCTTCTTGTTGAACGATTGGGAATACAACAAGTACACGCTCAAACAATACAACGACGCCATCCGTACATTGCGCGGCTTGCGAATGGCACTTGACAACTACTTCAGAAACATGGAGACACCATTTTGAGATCGGGACTGACTGAGTTGCGTCGTTTACAGCGGGAGGGGAGGCGGGGCTGGCCGGTTTCGTCCCCGCCCTGCTGGCCAAAGCCTTTTGCGGGAAATTGTGAGCAGGATGAATCTGTTTGCAGCGCCAAGCCATTACTGCTAGTGTTTGGTGTCATGAACACGGCCCAACTTGAGTTTCGGGAGACTAAGAAACCGACGCCGGAACAGCAGGTTGTCGCAGTTCTGCGCCGGGCCCGCGAGCGGTACGGGCGAAATTTGAAGCCGTTCTTCGACGAGTTACTCGCCCGCCAACCCAAGCCGAAAGCGGATGGTTATTCTGAGTTGGTGGCCGTGGCAAAACATCGTCGGCAACAGGGTTAAGGGTTTGGCGGATTGTGGGTGGTCCATCCAAAGATTTCCGAGAGAATCCGAGCCGCGCCGTTTACATCCTTGGGCAGATCGATCAACAGCAGGTTTACCAAGCCACGCCGAACATCATCCGCTTGCGGGCCGAGAGCAGCGATCCCATTACAGTTTACATTGACAGCTTTGGCGGAGAGACCCTCTTCGCCGAAGACATCCGCTCATTACTCTACGCGCCGAGTCAGGATTCCCAAGTCTGTCGAATCATTACCGTGGCGACGAACGTCGCAGCCAGCGCCGCAGCGGACTTGCTCGCGTTGGGCGACTACGCCATTGCCTACAAGAACAGCTTTATTATTTACCACGGCACTCGGCAGACATCACAGGGTGCCCTGACGACCGAAAAGGCCGAATCACTGGCGAAGTCACTGAAGCAGACCAACGAGCAATTTGCTCTACGACTGGCGCGACGAGCGTTTCAACGTTGCGTCTTCAACTACAACAACCTTGCCGGTCAGTTTGAGGATGTAAGGAAGGAACTGGCCGGAGACGACAAGGTCCCGAAATCGGATTTGGAGTGCTTTGCTTACTTGCTTTACCGGCAACTGTCCCAAGGAGCACGTGACCTGCCACACAAGGCATTCGCGTTGCAGCGCTCCATCGCAGAACTCAACGACTACATCTTCAACGAGCGCAGTTTCAAAGTGGAAGGCGAGACGAAACCTGCGAAAGTTCAAGTTGAGGTGTTCAAGCTCATCCTTGATTACGAATTAAAGCGGGAACGTGACTATCAGTGGGTGCTGAGCGGTGGAGGACTGTTCGAGGTCGAGAGGGACTTCAACCTGTTCATCGACTACTTTCTGGGCGAGTACCGCCAGCACTTGGGGGCGTTGATTCCTGAACTCGGCGACTTGTTTCTGGATGACAAGGAGTTGGCGGAATGGAAGAGCCTCGGAGAACGATCCGCCAAGGAGAAGGCGGAATGGTTGCAAGCGAAGGTGGAATCGAAGATGCACCCACTTTGGTACTTCGTGGTTTCTCTGTTCCGGTTGCTGCAGCAGGGCGAGTTCATGCTCACGACGCGAGACGCATACTGGCTAGGCATCGTGGATGAAGTGATTGGGGCAACCGACCTCCCTTGCCCTCGACTTCTGTTGGAGAGTCAAACCAGCGCGCCGCCACAGGCCAGCGATGACGCTCCCAAACCGGCATAGTGCCGAGTCATTGCAGCGGGAGGTGGGGACGGAAATGGCCGCGTTTGTCCCGTCACTTCTCGACAAAGCTCTCAAAAGTGAGCTATATCAACCACACCATCGATACCGTCTAAGTCACGCCATACTCGGGCGTGGTTGTGTCTGGGAATGGAGCGGGTATAAACTACTCGCATGCGGATCATTGTCACAGGGTTGGTTGGGCAATACGCTTTTGGCGGGGTGGCATGGGATTACCTGCAGTACGTCGAGGGGTTCCGCCAGCTCGGGCATGAGGTGTGGTATCTCGAAGACACGGAGACGTGGCCGTACGATCCGATCAAAAACACCGTCAGCGATGATTGCACCTATAACGTCAATTACCTCCGCAGCGTGATGGAAAAACTCGGCCTCGCCGACCGCTGGATTTATCGAAACTGCCCCGATGCCAGTTATCACGGCGTCACCGAGGCGGAAGCAAAAAAAATCTGCGCAGGCGCCGACCTGTTTGTCAACGTTTCGGGCTGCGGCTGGTTGCGGCCGGAGTACATCGCAATCCGCAGGAAGATTTTCATCGATTCCGATCCGATGTTCACGCAGGTTGGATTATTGAAGACCAATCCGGACGTGCTCGACCGCGTCCGCGCCCACGATTTCCATTTCACGTTCGCTGAGAATATTGGCGCGCCTGACTGCCGCATCCCCGACGCGGGGTTTAAATGGATTCCCACGCGGCAACCAATCGTGTTGGACTGGTGGCCGACATATGACGGCGCGCCCGGCGGGCGCGCCCTACCACGTGATGTCTTTACGACGGTGATGAATTGGACTTCGTACAAGCCTTGCGAGTACGAGGGCGAGACTTGGGGGCAAAAGGACGTGGAGCTTGAAAGGTTTATGGATTTGCCGAGGCGGACGACGCAGAAGTTCGAGATCGCCTGCGGCAAAGGCCCGGGCGAGAAGCGCCCCACAGAGCGCCTCCGCGCGAACGGCTGGACGATTATTGAACCCGACGAGTGTTTGCCTGACCCGTGGAAATACCGAGATTATCTGTGCGCATCGAAGGGTGAATGGAGTATTGCGAAGGAAGGTTACGTCAAATCCCGGAGCGGCTGGTTCAGTTGTCGCAGCGCGTGTTACCTCGCGTTGGGGAGACCGTGCGTGTTGCAGGATACCGGTTGGAGCAAAGTGTACCCGACGGGGCGCGGCCTGTTTGCGTTCCGGACGATGGAAGAAGCTGTGACAGGCATTGAGGCGATCAATGCCGGGTATGCGTCACACAGTAACGCTGCGCGCAAGCTGGCTAGGCAAATGTTCGATGCCCGCAAGGTGCTCGGCGCGATGCTGGAAAGGATCGGCGCATGAAACCCATCGTCATAGTTGCGGGCTATCTCGTGCGGTATCCGTTGGGCGGTCATATGCTGTCGCAACTGCATTTCATTGTCGGCCTGCAACGACTCGGTTACGAGGTCGTGTTCGTCGAGCATTTTGGCTGGCCCAACTCGTGTTACAACCCCCGCGCCGGGACGATGACGGACGATCCTGCCTTCGGTATCGGCGAGATGCGACGGATGTTGGACAAGTTCGATGTGCGGCGCTGGTGTTACGTGGATGCCGCAGGCTCTTTCCATGGACTTTCTCGGGATGAACTCCTGGCCTGTTGCCGACGTGCCGAGTTCCTCCTGAGCATCGGCTCGGTGACGTGGCTTGAAGAGTTTGCCGAGTGCCGGCAGCGCGTGTTCATTGATACCGACCCCGGCTTTTGCCAGTTCAACATGCCGCCACAACCGTCGCCATCGTGCTCCGGCTACGGTTCGCCTTATGATTTCCAGTTCCATTTCACGTTCGGCGATCGGATCGGCAAACCCGATTGCCCAATCCCGACACACGGCTTGAACTGGCGACCGTTCCGACAGCCAATTGTACTGGAACTGCTCACGCCCCGGTTCACACCCGAGGCGAAGTATTTCACGACGGTGATGAGTTGGAGCGCGCGCAAACTGATCGTTTACGACGGCACAGAATACGGCCAGAAGAACGCGGAGTTTTTGCGGTTTATCAACCTGCCAAAACGCATCGGAGATGTTTTTGAAATCGCTCTAGCAGGGCCGGCTGCACCTCGCGCCGAGATCGCGGCAGCAGGCTGGCGCATCGCCGACCCGTTGGCGGTCACGGCGACGCCCCAAACGTACTGCGACTATATCGCGCAATCGCGTGGTGAGTTCAGCGTTGCGGTCAATCTCGAGGTAAAATCGCAAAGCGGTTGGTTTAGCGACCGTACCGCCGCTTATCTCGCCACTGGCAAACCGGTTATCGTGCAAGACACCGGTTTCAGCGAATTCCTGCCATGTGGAGAGGGATTATTCGCGTTCCATACCGAGGACGACGTGGTAGCGGCGGTGGACGCAATCAAACTGGATTACGAACGGCATTGCCGTGCCGCGCGGGCAGTTGCGGAGCGGGACTTCAACTCCGACAAGCTGCTCGGCGACGCGCTACGTCAGTGCGGTTTGCCGTCCGGCGCGCTGAGCTTCATCAGCCCGAGTTCCTGTGCCGCCAAATCCATCAACGCCAAACCGAGCCGCAGGGTTCGGCGCGCGCGAACTTCCAAATAGAGAGCGAAAACCGGAATCACCGGCAGCACCGCAAGCGACCAGAGCGGGTTGTAAACCGCGTGACGAAGAACCTGGTGCAATACTACGATGCCCCCGATCACGCAGCAGAACGCGACCTTGCCGAGCAACGTCCAGCCCGCCACAAGTTGTGCGCGCAGCAGCCGTTTGTTGCCGCCATGGTTCTCCGACGCCGTCTTCACGGTCGCCTTGCTGAAGCGGTCGCCGTAGATTGTCAGGTCGAACTCTTCCCAACCGTTGTCAGCCCGCGACTGCCAGTGGTCGCGGTCGAGCAAATCGAGCAGCGTTCGTAGGAAGGCGAACCGCTCGATGCCTTTGTCGTTCCAGTAATTTGCGGTGTGCGTGCTGCCGATCTTATCGTATTGCTGGGCGATGGTGTGAACCATGGCCCGTGCCGCCGGGGGCGTCTCGCGCCGTTTCAACCGGCGCGCATACCGCGGCCATGCGCGGACGATCGGCTGCAACAGGTACAACGCCGCCACCAACGGTCGCGCCCAGAACCGGCGATGTTTCGGCAACAGTTCCACGCGCGTTGCGGCCAACGCCGCCACCGACAAACTGAGCAACAGCGACGCGACCGGCAGCGGCCACAGCGGCGGAACTACTTCCGCCAGCATCACACCGCCCAGCGTAAACAGCACATGCCATTCGAGGCTGGTCACCAACGCCAGCAGGCCACTCGGCGCAGGCGTATATAACGTTTGGAACAGCGCGCTGCCAAACACGCCGTGGTAAATCACAAACCGCCCGAGGAATCCCGACACGCGTAATGGACTGTAGATACGCCCGCGCCAACGCATCCCGCCAATGTTGTTGAAGAACTCGGGGTGTTTGCGTTGTAGCAGCGATTCGGCGATGCCATAGCCGCGCTGCTGCCTGAGGTATGCGCCCACGGAATTGCGCCGGTAATGCCAGACAAAACCGGCGTGCGTGAACGCGATTTTATAGCCGTGCTGCAACAACCGCCAGCAGACATCCACGTCGTCGCCTGCGGCGCGGAACCGCACATCGAACCCGTTGATCTCATCCAGCGCCCACTTCCAGAAGGCCATGTTGCAACCGGGGATATGTTCCGCGTTGCGGTCGTCGAGCAACACATGCGCCGGCCCGCCCGGCGATGCCGCCACGCAACCTGCTATCCAGTTGTCCTCAGGCGGCGGGAAATTGTGACCGCCGATAGCCGCGGCGTCCGTCTTCAAGAGATCGCCGACCAGATAATGCAGCCAGTCCTCGTCGGCGCGGCAATCGCTGTCGGTGAACGCGACGATCTCGCCCGTGGCAGCGTTGATCCCGGTATTGCGCGCGGCGGAAAGGCCCATGTTCGTCTGGTGAATTGTCCGCACCTCCGGATAATGGGACGCAATCCGCGCGGTATCATCGGTCGAGCCGTCGTCCACCAGAATCACTTCGTAATCGGGATAATTCAGATGCCGCAACGAATCGAGGCAGGCTGGCAACGTGCGCCCACCCTCGTAGCTGGCGACGACAATGCTCACCTTCGGATAGCGCGGCAGCGGAAAATACGGTGCCACCTTGAACTGTTTTGCCACTGCGTCGAACGCGCCGCGCGGTTTGCGCTCGCGGTCGGTCAGACCGAAGAACCAATTATCTATCTGGCTATTGCCCGTGTACCAGTCGTCAGTGAACGAAAAAATAAACACGCCGGCCAGTCCGGCGCGGAACGCGATCTCGATGTGGCCACTGAGAATTTCCGCCTTGTGCTCCTCGCCTTCGCGCACAGAGTCGATGCCGAATTCCGTGAGTACGAGCGGTTTGCCGCCAGCAATGCTCTGGAGACGATCCAGATAGTTCGCGAACGGTTTCGGGTCGTGGAGATAAACGTTGAAACTGACGAAATCGACGCTGCCCGGCTGCAAAAACTCCGTTGGCGGGAAACTGGCCATGGTAACCAGCCGTTGTGGATCAACCGCCTTGACGATCATCGCCAGTTCGTCAACGAACCGCTCGATGCGCGGCGCCCCGTACCAGCGGGCGATGTCCGGCGGAATCTCGTTGGCCAGCACGATGGCGAACACCGCTGGATGGCCAGCCAGCGCCTCGGCGACTTCGCGCGTCACGCGCCGTGCGGACTCCATCGCTTCGGGGTCATCGAGGAAACAGGTATGCTTCGGCCAATTGCATTCGACGAGCAGTTTCAGGCCGTGCTCCTGCGCAAGATCGAGAAACCAGCGCGGTGGGACGTGATAGACCCGCAGACAGTTTGCGTTCAACTCCTTCAGTAACGCAAAATCCCGCTCGACCTGCGGACGATCTGGGAATTGATGACCCTCCGCGTCGGGCTTGAACGGCCCGTACGTCACGCCTTTCGGGTAAAACTTCTTTGAGCCGAGTCGGAAGAACTTGCCATCCGTCAACACCCGCTCCACGGGCAGCAACACGCCGGGGCTGGCCGGCGCGACGGAACGCGCTGGCGAACCGTTGACCTCGATAAGATTGAGCTGTGGATCCGGCACGGTCTTGATGTGCTCCAGAACGACATTTTGGCTGGGGCTGTACAGTGGATTTATAACAGAAAACATCTACATCGTCAAACTTGGCCTCAATCAGGCAGTCAGACGATGTCAAGTCTCGTGCCCGGCACTTGAACCGTTCAGGCTTGCTGTTCAGTTTTCTTGGCGGCTTGGGCTTCGGCAACGACTTTCTGGGCGATGTTCGATGGCACTTGTTCGTAGTGCAAGAACTCCATCTCGAACGAGCCGCGACCACCGGTCATAGACCGCAATTCGCTGGCGTACTTGAAGATTTCCGCCTGCGGCACTTGCGCGGTAATGGATTGCATGCCGTCCGCGATGTCCACCGAAAGGATGCGTCCGCGCCGGTGATTCAAGTCGCCCGTAACGTCGCCCATGTACTGGTCGGGCACCGATACGGTGACTTTCATAATCGGTTCGAGCAGGACAGGCCGGGCCTTCTGCATCGCGTCTTTGAACGCATGCAGCCCGGAGATTTTGAAGCTGAGTTCGTTCGAGTCAACGTCGTGGTACGAGCCGTCGAACACCGTGGCTTGCACGTCCACAACCGGGAAGCCCGCGACCACACCCCCCAGCAGCGCTTCCTGGCAGCCCTTTTCGACGGCGGGTATGAAATTACGCGGAATCGTTCCGCCGACAACCTCATCGACAAACTGGAAACCCGCGCCGTGTTCCATCGGCGCAATACGGACATAGGCTTCGCCGTACTGACCGCGCCCGCCGGATTGTTTTTTGTGTTTGTAGTGGCCTTCGGCGCGCGCCGTGATTGTTTCCTTGTAGTCAACCTTCGGCGTGCTCAAATCCACGTTGACGCCCAGCCGTCGTTTCATGTTATCGACAATGACAGCCAGGTGCATGTCGCCCATGCCTGAGATGATCAATTGGTGTGTGTTCGGATTGCGCACGCTGTGGAACGTCGGGTCTTCCTCGATCAACCGGTGCAACGCCGTACTGATCTTTTCCTCATCCTTCTGCGTGTGCGGATGCACCGCGAAACTCATGCACGACGTTGGGAATTTGATCGGCGGAAACTGCACGGGCCGCGCCGGATCGTACAACGTGTCGTTGATATGCGTGTCCTTTAGTTTTGCAAGCGCAACGATCTCGCCCGGACCCGCTTCGCGGACAACGCTCTGCGTCTTGCCCTGTAACCGCAGCAACTGCGGCACACGCTCCTTGCCACGCTTGGTGTTGAGCACTTCCATGTCAGCCCGCAACGTGCCCGATACCACCCGCACAAACGCCAGATGCCCCGCATACGGGTCTACCGTCACCTTGAACACAAGCCCGCTGAACGGCGCATCTGCTTTCGGCGCCACGGCGTCGCCTTCCACGGGTTGCACGGTGCCGCGTTCCACCGGCGACGGCAGCAGGCTTAGCACGGCGTCCAGCAGTTCCCGCACGCCAATCTCTTTCTCGGCGCTGCCGCACAAGATCGGCACAATCGCCGCTTTCCCTACGCCGGCGCGCGCACCCACCGCGATTTCTTCTGCCGTTAGTTTCTCGCCGCCAAGATATTTTTCGAGCAATCTGTCGTCCTGTTCCGCCGCGGCTTCCTGTACTGCATCCTTTGCGCCCGAAAACTCTGCCGGCAGATCAGTATCCGACGCCGCCAATACGTTGACCACCTTTGTGAAACCCGCTTCCTTGCCTACCGGCACGATGAATGGCACGCATTTCTTGCCGAACACGCTTTGCACCTGTTCGACAATCTTCGCAAAATCGCTGTTTTCTTTGTCGAGTTTGCTGATGAAGATCACGCGCGGCATCTGTGACTCGTCGAGCAGTTTCCAGAGCCGCCGCGTGCCGACTTCCACGCCGGTCACGCCGTCCACGACCACCACCGCCGCGTCGGCCGCGCGCATGGCAGCGACCGTTTCGCCGTAAAAATCGGCGTAGCCGGGCGTGTCGAGGAGGGACACCAGATGGTTTTGCCACGAACAGAACAGCGGCTTGGCGTGAATGGTGATTTTGCGAGCGATTTCGTCTGGTAAACTATCCGCCGCGCTCGAGCCGTCGGCCACCCGGCCGTGCCGGTCATTCGCTTTGGCGAGGAAAAGGGCTGCATCAACCAGCGAAGTCTTGCCGCCGGTGGCATGTCCTACCACAGCCACTGTCCGTACTTTCGAGGTATCCACTGCCATGAGAAAATCTCCTGTTCAACGGTTGAACTTGTGGAACCATCCCCCAACCTCTCGGGCGTCGGGAGCGCGCAGGATTGTCCCAGAAAGCGAAAGTGAAGCAAGTAAAAAGGCCGGTGGTTCGGCAACCTTTTTCAATCTTGATATAGTGAACATTATGGCATACACAGTGTCTAAGTTTGCAAACCAATAACCATCACTGGAGGAATCGCATGAGGAAGAGTCTAGTTCGTATGATCGCGACGCTGAGCGTCGTGGTCGTTGCGTTGGCGTTCACCGGCGCTGCTCGCGCCCAGGAGAAAACCAAACCGAAACACCATGAGCTCACGGGAGAAATCACAGTCATCGACGCCAAGGCTGGCACATTGAGCGTAAAGAAGGCGGATGACGCCAAAGTAGACCTTACGGTCGGGGCGAAGTGCAAGATTGCCAAGGGCGCGGAAAAGGCAGCCATTGCCGATCTGAAGGTTGGCGACAAAGTCACGGTCACTTACATCGAAGGAAAGACTGGTGATATCGCTACGAGGATCGAGTTACATCTGGCGAAGGTAAAAGTTGCGGCGCCAGTGGTAACGACGCCCGCACCGCCGGCCGCACCTGCTCCTCCCAAAGTTCAATAAGCTGCGAAACTGCGCCTCGGCGCACCAAAATTAAACGTGAAACGGGGAATCCATTAGGGTTCCCCGTTTTGCTTTTTCCAAACCTGCGCCGCGTTACCGCGTCAGGTAGCGCTGAATGCCGGCCTCGAAAGTCTCCAATTCCAGACAGAAATCGTGCACCGCGGGTTGTGGATCACCCGCATTATCTTCGACTATCATCAGCAACTGATCTCGCGTGAACAGCGGATTCGGTAGCAGTTTTTCCAGCACCACAGCTTGCAGTCGTGCCATCGACAACGGTAGGTGGCGCTTTGGTTTCTGCAGACCGTAGAATACCAGCAATTTGTCGTACAACTCATTCCACGTGAATGCCACCGGGCCGCACAAATCGTACGTCTTTCCCACACTCGCATCGTTCTTAAGCGCGCCAACCACTGCCTGAGCGACCACCAAGACAGATACCGGCTGAACCTTCGCGTTGCCGTTGCCCAGCACCGGCACAAACGGAAGCCATCGGATAACCTTTGCCAGCACGTTGATCGATTTGTCGCCTGGCCCGTAGATCACCGACGGACGGAAGATTGTCCATGCCAGCCCGCTCTGACGCACGCACTCCTCCGCGGCCCATTTGGTCTGGTGATACCGGCTCAGGGAGTTCGTGCGCGTCCCCAACGCGCTCAGGTGAACGTACCGGCGAACGCCGGCTTGTTTAGCGGCGTTTACCACGTTCCGTGTCGCGTCGGTATGCACGCGTTCAAAGGTGTTTCGCCCGTTCTCGACGACAATACCCACCAGATGAACGACTGCGCTTACGCCGACAAACGCGCCTGCCAATGACGCTGCCTCCAGCACATCGCCGCAAACCAACTCGACGCTCTCTCGTTCACCCCATGCCCGCGCACGTTTCGAATCGCGGACAATTGCCCGGACACGCAGTCCCGCAGCGCGCGCGTGGCGGACGACTTCCGTGCCGACAAACCCCGTTGCGCCCGTAACCGCAATCAGCGGTCCGTTATTGTGATTCTGCAGGTCGTTCATATTCTACGCGTCCCCAAATGATCGTCTTCTCCACGATGAATGATGGCGAGAACACCACTATGTCGGCATCACGCTGCGGTTCCAGGCTGCCTTTATGTCCACCAAGACCGAGCGTTCGCGCGGGGTTCAGGCTCGCCATTCGCACCGCGTCCACCAACGACACGCCGACCAACTCGACCATGTTTCGAACCAATTGAATCATCGTCGCCACGCTGCCGACCAGCGCCGACCCGTCCATGTTCATCCCGACGCCGTCCTTCACCAGGCCACGCGTCCCGCCCACATTGAACTCCGCGCCCTCCGCCAGCCCGGCGCCTGCCGTCGCGTCTGTCACAAGACAAATTCTATCCACGCCCTTTGATCGCACCGCCAGACGCAGCAATTCCGGATGCACATGCTTGCCGTCTGCAACCAATTCCACCATCACGCGGTCGTCCGCCAGAAAAACCTCGAGCGCGCCCGGTGTGCGGAACGCGCCGACCTTTGTTGCTGCCGACATCGCATTGAACAGGTGCGTCGCCTGACACAATCCGCGGTCAATCGCCGCACGCGTCTGCTCCGAGTTCGCCGCGGTGTGCCCGCCGCTCGGCACAATCTCCCGCTCCATCAAGGCGTCAATCAGTTCCAGCGCGCCCGGTAACTCGGGCGCCAGCGTCATCTGCGTCACCACTCCCGTGTGTTCCAACCACGGCGTGTACTCCGACGGGTCCGGCGCCCGCACAAACGCTGCTGGCTGTGCACCGCATTTCTGCGTCGAAAGATACGGCCCCTCGATGTGCGCCCCAACAATCTGCGCGCCACCGAAGTTATGACCCATGGCCTGTTCGATGGCATCCAGCGCTGTTGTGATCTTCTCGCGTGAATCTGTCATCGTCGCCGGCGTCATTGCCGTCGTCCCGCCCATGACGTGAAACTTGGCGATCTGCGCCAGCAACTCGACGCTGCCCTCCATCGCATCGTGTCCCAACGCGCCATGCACGTGCAGATCGACAAACCCCGGCGCCACGAATCCGCCCTGAGCATCGATGACATGGGCGTCCTCGGGCCAGAGCACCTGCGAGGTCGGCGCGATCTGTTTGATCTTGCATCCCTCGATGACAAGGCAATGATTTTCCAGAATCGTTCGTGGCCCGATCACCCTGCCGTTAATGATCACCATCATGGTCGGGGCAATACTACCTCGCCTTCAGGCCCGGACAAGCCTTGAATCCGTTTCGGAGCCAGCCCCGACGCTCATGTTGGGGGCCAGTGCGTGTGTAATTGGTAACCAAGCTTCGTCAACCGGATGGTCACCGCGCCAGTCTCGTCGGTCCACAATAGTTTTATGCCATATCTCTCGAGCCGCTCGCGCAAGACCGGATCGGACTCCCGGCCACTGGAACGCGAGTTGGCAGTTAACACCACCACGTCGGGGTGCGCTGCCGTGAGAAACTCCGGACTGCAACAGGACTCTTTCCCGTGTTGACCACGTACGATCACCGCGGCGCGCACATCCGCGCCCGATTCCAATAACTGTCGCTCCACCGTCTCACCTGTGTCCGACATCAACAGTACCCGCGTTGCGCCAACTTCGATCGCCATTACCAGCGCATTGGCGTCGCTCCGTGTAGAAATAGCGCCTCCCTCCGGCGGATGAAGCACTTGCACCCGCACGTGATTGCCAGCAGACAGTGTGTTCCCAGCGCGCAAGGTGCGCAGTGGAATCCGGCGGTCATTTGCGATTGCCAGCCATTGCCGGCCAGGTTTCGACCGCGATGACGCATCGACATACATCACCTGCGCAACCGGGATTTCACCCAGCACCGCGCTCAGTCCTCCTGCGTGCGACTCGATGTCGCGAGTCAACACGACAGCGCCAAGCTGGTCCACGCCTTGCGCCCGCAGGAACGATGGCAACACCCGCGCGCCATCCCAATTTCCACCACCATCTATGAGCCAATCGTTTCGTTCGCCGGGCACGTTCAGAAACATCGCCGGACCGTCGTTCAGGCTGAGTACGGTCAGTTCCACCGTGTCTCGGCACAGACACGCCACCGCCAACGCGCCGCCCAACACCACGCTGGCGGCCAGCGTCGCCAGTCGCCATCGCCACGAAATCCACCGGCTCAAGAGCACCAAACCCAAAGCATAATACGCCACTACCAACCACATTGGCGGCGCCTGCACATACCAGTGGCCGAGCGGCATCTCGCTCAACCACCCTACGCTGCGGGTCATGATCGCCAGCAATGGGAGATTGGCATTGTTTAACGTCAACGTCAGCCACGGCCAGACTGCGTGAGCCAGGGTCGCCATCAGACCTAAGATTATGATCGCCGTAAGCAGAGGAATCACCAACAGATTCGCAATAATGCTGACCGGTGTGAACAGGTGAAAATATACCGCCAGCAGCGGGACCAATCCGACCCATGCTGCCAGTGAGCAACTCAGCAGGCGGACACAACGCCGCGCCATGGATTCTGCCGCGCGCCGCCACCTCGAAACGAAGCGCCGTGGCAAGAATGGGTCCGGAGCAACCCAATGGTTCAGCGGTTTCTCGATGCGCGGCATCAACACTACGATTGCGCCGACCACGGTGAACGAAAGGAGAAACCCGCCGTCGAAGAGCTGTATCGGTTCCCAGACAAGGAGCGCCAACGCCGCTGCGGCGAGATTGTTCAACCCATTCGTTGGCCGCACCAGCATCCAGCTAAACATCCACACGCTCGCCATCACCAGCGCGCGGACCGCCCCCGGATGCGCCCCGGTGGCAAACACATACAACGCCAGCAACGGAATCCCCGCCAAGCCGCACCAGCGTCGCGGAATTCGAACCAGCCGCAGAAACACCAGCAGGATCGCCATCACCAGCCCGACATGCAGCCCGTTGATCGCAAATACGTGGAACACGCCTGTCTGCTGGAAGTCTTCAAACGTGTCCGGCGCGATGGCCTCACGCTGGCCGATTAGCATCCCGATCAGCACCCCAGCCAATTTCGGCTCGTCCTCTAAACCGTAACGCAACGCCCGCTCGAACCGGTCCTGCATCCGCAGAGACATGGCGATAAACGGATTTCCCCGACCGCGTGCCAAAATGGTGCACACGTCTGTCTTGCGGATCGTTGCGGTGAACGCGATGTTTCGTTGCCGCAAGTAGCTCGGCCAATCGAACGTGCCCGGGTTGCGCGCCGGTGTCGGCACGCACATCAACGCAGTGCATTTTATCTGGTCGCCGTACTGTAACGGCTCAGACGCCTCAGGGCCGCGATCTTCCATGAAGACAAGGACGCGTCCATCGGCTTGAATCCAGTTCGTCGCGATTTGGATGTCGGCCAACTGCAACGTGAACCGTTGCCGTTCGCTTTGCGCTTTCTCCGAGTGGTTGGTGCTGCCAGCGAGGTCGCTCACGATCAAGCCGCGGAGGGCGATGTTCTGGTCGTGCCATGCCACCAGCCGCGTGACATGGCGCGGTGAAAAAGCGGTCGTCGTCTGCCGATACGAGAACATCCCTGCGACCAAGACCGCCCCGATCAGCACCGGCAGCGAACCGCGCGTCCGATACAGCACAAGAAACGCGACCAATAATCCGACCGCAGCACAACACAACCATTCCCAACGCCACGACACCAACGACCCCAGCCAGATCCCCAAAGCGAACGTCACCGCCAGCCCCGTGAGCGGCCGCTTCATACCTTTAGTGCGCGGAAATTCCCGACTCGAACTGCGTTCCGAAGGGCGCGCGTGATGAAACGCTTGGCGTGCCGCACTGCTGTCGGAAGATCGTGTCCGAGCGCAAGATTGGCGGCGATCGCCGCGGAAAACGTGCAGCCTGCGCCATGCGCGCGGATGCCGCGCACGACGTGCGCCCTGAATTTATGCGTTACTCGACCGTCGCACAGGACGTCCACAACCTGATTTCCCACGGGCAAGTGACCGCCTTTGACAAGAAATGGGACGCCGAACCGCTCCGACAACGCACGCGCTGCCGCGCGCAAATCCGTAAGCGTTCGAATCTCGTGTCCCCAAAGCGCTGCAGCCTCTTCACAATTGGGCGTTACCACGGCGGCCAGCGGGAACAGGCGGCGCTGCAGCACGGCCATTGCGTTCTTCTTCAAGAGCGTCGCCCCGCTTGTGGCCACCATGACCGGGTCCACAACGAGCTTACGGAATCTGCGTCTGCTAAAACCGCTCGCGACCGCCGCGATAATAGCCGCGTCATACAACATGCCCGTTTTGGCGGCCGCCACGGGGAACGCTTCGAACACGCGATCCATCTGTGCCGTCACGATGCGCGCCGGAACCGGCTGCACGGCGCTGATGCGCTTGGGGTTTTGCGCCGTGACGCAGGTGATGGCGCTGGTGCCGAAAACGCCATGGGCGCGGAACGTCTTAAGATCCGCCTGAATCCCCGCGCCGCCGCTGCTGTCCGACCCGGCCACGGTCAACGTCACCGGTAATGTCTGTCGTGCTTTCATGCCGCGCGCTGGATAAAAAAATAAGAATCTAGGTTGTGTCGATCCTAGAACTTCGCCAAGACTCCCCGCTCAACTTCGGCAATTTTCTCAAGACCCGGAACCAGTGGAACAAGCGCCTTGCTCATGGGCGCACCTCAGCAGGACGCGGCGCAGAAGTCACGCCGGTGTCAAGAGGCGACGGTTCCGTGCCGATGTCGAGCTTGATGATGCGCGCAACGCGGTCTCCGTGTTCATCCAGCGCAAACCGCACGGCCACCACGTCGCCGGTTTTCAATAGATCCAAGGCAAGCCCTTCTTTGCCGTGGAACACTTTTGTGAAATCGGTGAGCCGAAACGTCTCGGATCCAGATTTCGTTTGGATCGTCAGCATTTTGTGCGCAACATCCAGTGTTTCAAGGCGGCCCTTGGAAAACGGCACCGGGGACGCCACCGCAGCAGCGGATTGCTGCGTGACCGTTTGCCCAAACAGCGGCGCACCGGTGAGGGCGGTCACGACCAGACAGCTCAACATGAGAAGGCGGGTTTTACGGGCCGAGTTCATCGCTGCACGGGTGACGACCGAGCACCAGCTTGTGCGCCGGGGGCTGATGGCGGTACCGCGCTGCTAACCGATTCGGGTGGCGCCACCATATGCGGTATCTGGCGCAGGATGGCGTTACCCGTGCCAGTCTCCAACTCGAAAACCAGCGTGGTGTTGCCGATTTGGATCTTGTCGCCGGGCTCCAGCGGCGCCTCGTAGACGCGCGCTCCGTTGCGATAGGTGCCGTTGGCCGAGCCGAGATCCTTCAGGACGAACTGTTCGTTCACGAAACTGACGCCACAGTGCACGCGCGATACGAACGCGTCGTGCACGGGGATGTCCGAAGCGGAGAGCCGGCCCATGATTAGCGGTTTGGCCACACCATTGGTCGCCGCTGCGAATTCCAAGGTGCGCGTACTGCCGTCGGGCCTTCGATGAACGAGCGCTGCCATGTTTGATCCAAATCTGCCTGTATTTCCGCTCCGCGCTGAAATAATACGCAGCACGGTAACGGCTGTCCACGCGAAATCGCGGCGCGCCTTCAGTTCGGAGTTGGCGCGGACGCCGGCGTGTGTGCCTTCGTTCGCTTGTGTTGTTTCTTGTGCCGCTTGAGATAACGCTGACGCCGTATCCGCTTTTCCACTTTGTTGTATTGCTGGCTCATAGGGAATTCCTTTTCGTTCTCTTGAGAAATAAGGCGATCTGTTTCTTTGCGTCGCCGATCAATGGCTCGCCATGCGCGAACGTGGCGATCTTGAAATCCAACGCCAGCAACCGGCGAAGTGACCGCAGCATCTGTTTGCTATCCTCGACGTACTGCGCAGACAACAGACTCAGTCCATTGCCGGCGATGTTCAGCAGCGAATCGCCGATAAAAACGATGCCACCGCTCTGTTTGGCGTGGAGGGCGACGCAACCGGCGGTGGCGCCCGGCATATGAACTGCCCGCAAGCCGCCCGGCAGTCTCTCGCCATCCAACACCAGGACATCGATCTTCGTATCGCAATCGGGCTCTGCTTTTTCGTGGGCGTACACCTGAATCTCGTACCGCTTGCGAAACCAATCGGCATCGCGGTCGTGATTGGCGCTGGTCAGAAAAACCCCGATCGGCTCACCCAGCGCCTCCAACTGTTTAACGACTGTTGCCGTGGGCTTCATCGGATCGATGAACACCACGCCGTCCGCTGTCTTCAGCGCGTAACTGTCAAAATCGACCTTCCACTGGGCGTGGAAGCCCGACCAACAATGCAAATTCTTGACGATTTCCCGTAAACGGGTTGCCGGTTTCATGTTGCGGTCTACTTGGACAAATCCTAGCGGTCGCAGCTAACTACGACCCAACCTACGGAGAGTCTACGCCGAGACTGCATTGGTGGCAAGCTGTGTGTTTGTAGACAAAGCGCTAAACTGAAAGGATGGACTGGTCAGTGTCTCGTCACGTTGGCCAAAGGTGACGGTGCCGGCATTCCTCGACGACGCGGACAAATGATGGCGTAAACGCGTCCGGGGTCACGACGATGGCGCTCACGATGCGCGCGACTGGCCAGAATGATCCATCGGCGAGTTCAGCCGGGTTAATCCGCGGTTGGTAATTCCCTTGGATGCGGTACACCCAGACAAACTCCCAACCGGTCTGCACGCAGGCAGAGATTTTGAACAATTTCCCAAACTCGCGCGGCGCGACGCTCAACCCCAGTTCTTCTTGAAGTTCCCGCGCGGCACAGGTGTCATAGTCCTCGCCACAATCCACATGCCCCGAGGCACTGGAGTCATATCGTTGCGGAAAAGTATCTTTCGTGATCGCGCGTTTCTGGATGAACAAATTCCCCTGCGCATCAAATACCAAAACGTGGACGGCGCGATGTTTCAGGCCACGGGCATGCGCTTCGGCGCGCGGCGCCTGCCCAATCACGCAATCACTATCATCCACAATGTCGAATAGCTCTTCCATCCCCGTGTAGGATTCAGGCCAAAGAAAAGCCCCCCGAAGGTTCGGGGGGCTTTTCGGATCGTTTGCTCTAAACTCGGTCTTAGAACCTCACGTTGACTTCACCACGGATCAACTGCGCCAGAGAACTGGCTTCGTTGGCACCGCCGTTACTCTTAAACCCGGACGATGGCACGAACATGCCGTAGATCAGTTGGAAACGAACGTCCTTGCTGTAGTCATAACCAGCAATCAGGTCGAACTCGTAACCAACATCCTGACCGCTGCCAGCCGGATCGGTGACGCCGAATCCGCCGAAGTCCACGTTCCGAGCGCTCGACACCGCCGCGTTCTTGTCATCCTTCAGGTAATAATACGCCTGCAGGCCAAGAGACGTGCTCGCCGAGGGCTTCACAGAAGCGCCGAGGTTGAAGATATGGATATTAGACAACGCTGGGTTGAACAGATATCCATTGTAAGCGTAGTCAAACCAGGGAACGAAGCTCTCGCCCAGTTTGCCGCCGCCCGATGCGTATATGTAGTTGCCGTTGACCGCTGGCGTCCATTTGACCTTCGTGAAGGTATAACGGAAGCCGGCATTGGCCAGCATCGCATTCAGGCTGCCATTGTTCCCATTCAGGTTGCCGCATTCATAGGCAGCTTCTGCCCACACATCGAGGTTCTTAATTGGCGCCAAGTCAGCACGCAACCCCACGATTATTGGCGACGCGCCAACTCCAGGCGCCCCGCTCGGAGGAATCCATGGGAATCCCATGTTGAACCCCGCAAGCTGGACATTGTTGGCGGTGTAGCCAACGTACGCTTCCACGTCACGCACAACACTGTCGCTCATCTCGTAACGGGCGTTGAGGAACAACACATCGATGCTGCTCGTATTGCTCGGCCCAGCGAGCGTAGCGACGCTCCCCCAGCCGTAATTCCCCGCGCCGAAGAACTGGCCTTCCCAAGCCTTGATGTACACCAAGTCAACGGTCAGCGGATAGAAGTCCATTACCAAGCGGGCGGCGTCGAAGTTATACTCCTGATCGAGGTTGCTGAAGATCAGGCCGCGACCGTATTGGAGATACTGCCGACCCAATTTCAACGTTAACGGCGACCAGAACATCTCGTTAAACTGCACATAGGCCTCGTTGATGCCGACGTCGAATCCGCGGTTCAATTTCACAATACCAACCGGCACCTGACCCATTCCCGCGCCCGCACTGCCTTCGATCGACTCGTTCATGGATCCCCACATACTCTCGGACCTGAGAGTCACCACAACCAGCACGTGATCCTCAAGATCCGCTTCCACGGTTACCCGTGTCCGCTGAGTTATGAAGGAATTCGCTGTCTCAGCTTGCACGCCGCCCCCGGTAAGACCCGGGATCGGGAGCGTGCCGCTTACGTCAGACAGGAAATACCCGCGAATGCGGATATCGCCGCTGATGCGGATGTTCTGCACATCCGCGAACGTGCTAATCGCCAATCCTCCGAAGGCGACCAACGCACATATCAGACGTAGTTTCTTCACTATTTCCTCCTTCTTGTTGTTATCCTCTATCCCGTTCTTGGGTACACCTCAAAGTGTCCCACATATCTACGGAACTTCAGTTTGCCTCGTTACCAAACCCACAGCCCCAAAAGCTGCGCCCGTCATTGGGTCGCTATTTATGACAACCGCGACCGCACTGTCAAGCCCAATATCAGCCACTCTTCTATCTAAACCGCCCTACTTCTGTCTAGAACTTTCCAACCAAATCAGCGTTCTTAACGGTGCGCCCGCACATTTATTTCGGTGGAGCAATTCCCGATGAATTGGTTGATGCAGTTCTGCAGGTCTTCAACCGTATTGATGTCCACCTGCCCAAGACGGAGAGATTTTTGCATACGCTTGGTAATCGCTTTCCCCATCTGGATGGTAGTGTGACATTTGATCGCGACCGCGAGGCGATGAAGCGCGTTGACGCTGTTTATCAGGGCCGTCTTTCGGGACTGTGTCAGATTCAGCTCATTGATTTGGCTAGTCACCGCCGCCAGCGAACAGTCATTCGACGAGTC